>PPYF01113969.1_pt1 | contig 210428 bp, 131 predicted proteins | sample 1559871 | NCBI WGS metagenome assembly PPYF01 (sample SAMN08240021, study PRJNA423297) | Human gut metagenome, whole genome shotgun sequencing project.
ATTATAGGATATAAAACCTCTCTCTTCGATCGAAATTAATGCCTAAGTTTCGAAAAATTATAAGAAAATACTATTAGTTTTAAAATTAATTAGAAATTAATTGGAGTTTAATCGCATTTTATAAAAAATCTTAAGCCGGGTCTTGTTACTTTGCATCTGAACTCAAAGATAACCTTAAATATTAAGTTTGTTCAGTCGACGTTTTCTTAAATAATAGATAAAAAGGGTGTTTTCGAGGTGTAACAAACAGAAAATGTGTAATATAAAAAAAAGACCGTGAAAAAGTATTTGAAAACCACGATGGGGCTTGTATTAGCCGCCATGATTGTTAGCTGTTCCGATGAGGATAATAAAGTTGTTCCTGATGATAACCCGGACCCGGTTATACCAATAGAAGGAACGTTCGCACTTCCTGCTCCTGCAGTAGAAAGTCATATTCCCGAGCATCATTTTTTGATGGGAGCCTTGTTTAGCTTTCAAAAGAATCTTCGGAATGGAGAGGATGCTGCCAGTGGTGGAACAAGTTCTACTACCCTTTATAACCAACCGCTTTTCGAAGTGAAGTCATTTGGTGCTTCAGAAGCAGAATGGTGGGATAATCTGGTGGAAGAAATGGTGTATAGTGGTTTAGATTATGTGGCTCCCAATTGCCGTGGACGTTTACCGAAAGCTGATACTGATCCCGCCTATGAAAGAGATCATGGTGATCCTACTCATATTAAGGAATTCATAGCTGCTTTACAACGTCGGAATGAAGAGAATCTGAAAATAGCCATCTTCGATGACTGTCCGGCTTCCTGGGCTGCTGCCCGTAACTATGACTTGTATCAGACTTATGCAACAGTCATCAGTGCCGAGACACAGAAAAATAAAGGATTGACCGATGAAGAGGTGATGTATCCATTGGATAATTTAGACGATATATATAAGTATATATGGGACTATAATATTAAATTGGCTTTTGATAACTTCTATGGCGAAAATAAAGCGAACAACAACAAGTACCTTTTTCGTATGGATGGTAAGCCGGTATTGTTTTTGTGGAGTATCAACGGTCTTCTCAATGTAGACTATGCTGCATTAGGCAATAAGAAAATTGATTGTAAAGGCAAATTAAAGGCCATTCTAAATAAGATTCATGCAGACTTCAAGTCTACTTATGGTGAGGAACTCTTCATTTGTGCTGACAGGGCTTTTCAGGATCGTGATAAGGAAGTCGACGAATCAGTGGTAGAGTCGCTGAACGATTGGTTCATTGCCTCTGAACAAGCTGCTAATCGTAGCTCTTGGACAGTACGTACTTTCAATGGGAAAACAGTAGGTGTGGCTGTACCGGCTTTCTATGTCAATGATAAATCGGGTACTCGTATGTTCTTTGATGCCGATCATGGAAAGCGTTTGACTGATGCTTTGGATGACATGATTGCGAAGAACACTGATCTGGTCTTTTTGGAAGGCTTTACCGATATGGCCGAAAATGCAGCTTATTGGAGAAGTACTGATAACACATTCTATGATTTTCCTAACCAGCGTCTGAACATTCTGCGTAAATATAGTAGTAGCCGGGCATGGTCCGAGTCATTGCGGGTAGAAATGGAAGCCTGCGATCATTTCTTTGATGTCTCTAAAAACAATAGTGGTAATCAGTATCGTGTCGGAAATTTGGATGTTGCTAAAATTACCAATATGGCTTCGAATAAGAATACCGAATGGTATGTTACCCAAACAGAGCCGGGCGAATGGCTGGAATGGGAGGAATTGCCTTATGCTGCCGGAAACATTACCATTAAAGTCTGCTACGCAGCTAAGGAAGATGCTAAAATTCGTTTTGATTTTGGCAAAGGCACACAGAGAAAACAAGGTCCTGTCGTAAAACTTCCTGCTACCGGAGGAGAATGGGTGACTGTGGATGCTTTCACTGTAAAATGCGATGTTAACGGTTGGCGCAGAACTGTGCTGAATATTGTGGGTGGCCAACCTGATTTGAATTACTTCACAATAACTGTAGAGAAATGAAAATAACAAATTTATTAATATTAAACTTAAGCTAATATGGAGAAACTTTATCTGAAAAGAAGCTGGAGGATAGGGACGTGCCTGATGGTATTGCTCACATTCTTCGCACTTTCGCTTTCGGCACAAAACCGAAAGGTCACTGGAGTCGTTGTTGACGAGTTTGGTGATCCGCTTCCAGGTGCTAATGTTACGGTGGTTGGAAATCAAAATTTAGCTACTGTGACAAATATGGAAGGTCAATTTACCTTAAACAATGTTCCGAAAGAAGCCATTTTAAATGTAAGATTCATTGGATATACCGTGCAGGCCATCAGACTGGCTGCTTTAAAAAACAATGATCCGCTTCGCATTATTTTGAAAGAGGATGTTAAGGAGTTGAAAGATGTCGTTGTCACAGCATTAGGCATCAGCCGTGAATCTAAATCGTTGGGGTATGCCCGTCAGTCTATCGATACGGAATCACTATTGGACACACGCGATCCGAACTTGTTGAATAGTTTGAGCGGTAAGGTTTCAGGTGTGAATTTTATCTCGAATGGTGGTCCGTTGTCTTCTACTCGTGTAGAAATTCGTGGTAATAATTCTTTGACTGGAAACAATCAGCCGTTGTATGTAATTGATGGTGTGCCTATTATGAATCCGATGGGAGAATCAGGAGACTTAGACTATGGTAATCCTGCTTCAGCCATCAGTCCGGATGATATTGAATCCATAGAAGTGTTGAAAGGTGCCAATGCGGCTGCTTTGTATGGATCAGATGCTGCCAATGGCGTTATTTTGATTACCACTCGTAAGGCTACGAAGAAATCCGGACTCGGTGTCTCTTATGGCTATAATATGCAGTTTACTTTCTTGCGTGAATTCCCGGCTTATCAGAATATTTATGGTTCGGCCAGTTTACCAGCTATCGGTGTGGGTGACGGATTCAACTATTACGGTTCAAACTCGAAGAATGGTTATGCTTATGATCCTAGTTTGCCTTATGGTATTTATGTATTTAACTGGGCAAATCCCAATCAACGTTCATGGGGACTTCCGATGTTAGGCTTTGACTTAGTGGGACGTAATAATCAAGTGCGTTCTTATGGACCTAATAAAGATGGTATTACAGATATGTATGAAACAGGTGTTGCCATGACTCATAGTGTGTCCGTTAACAAGGTATTTAATGGAGCGGGTATCCGTTTCAACTATACTGGTATCGACTACAACGGAATGTTGAAGAACTTTGATAATATGAAACGTCATACATTTGATCTGCGTGTGAATATGGATTTGGCTAAGTGGTTATCCGGCGAACTCTCCGTTAACTATCAGTTGGAAGATGCAGATAATCGTGACTATAAGGGAGACAGTAACCGTAATCCGATGCGTGCCATTATGAATATGCCACGTGACGTTGTGATGGATGAGTTGCTGCCATGGAAGCGCGAAACAGGGGAGGCCTTTACACGGGGTAACGGATTCTACAATCCCTACTGGTTATTGAATGAAATCAGTAATGGAGATGGTCGTAATAATTTTCGGGGTAACATGACTTTCAATATCAAACCGATTCAGGGAATGAATATCCGTTTGCGTGCCAGTGTGGAAAAATCGAATAAGGATGGATGGAAGTTTGATAATTATTATACGATGTGGGATATTGACGGACAATACGAAACTTTCCGTGAAGCCTCCAATAACTACAACTATGAAGGTGTAATTTCTTACAGCCGCAATATCAAGAAGGTTAGTCTTAGCGCCAATCTGGGTACTTCTTTTCAAAAGAATGATTGGTATAAACTTTGGAGTCAAGTCTCTCAATTGGCAGCTCCGGATGTGAAATCATTGTCCAACAATGCTTCTATGTTGAGTGGAACGGAAAGCGTGAATGCTAAAGAAAAGCAGTCTGTATTTGGTATGCTGTCTTTAGGATACCATGGTTTGTTTGTGGATGGAACTTTTCGTAACGACTGGTCAAGTTCGCTCCCCAAAGCTAATAATTCTTACTTCTATGCTTCTGGTAGTGCCAGTGCCGTGTTGACAGAAATCTTCCCTACACTGAAGAGTAAAACATTGTCATTCGCCAAGTTGCGTGGATCTATTGCCCGTGTAGGTAACGATGCAGGTTTCGATCGTTTGATTAACAGTTACAGTTATGGTGGCCTGTTCCGTAATGACATGGCATGGTTTCAAGGTGACGCCGTGCGTAAAAATCCGAATTTGAAACCGGAAACAACCATTTCAAAAGAAATCGGTGCGGAAATTCGTTTGATAGACGGACGTTTGACGGCAGATGTTACTTACTATGATAAGTATACTCGCGATCAGATTGTAGAGTCACAACTTTCTTACTTGTCCAATTATCAGCGTGTGATTATTAATTCCGGTAAAATCTCTAACAAAGGTTGGGAAGTTTCTGTGAGCGGTGTACCGGTGAAGTTGAGGAAGTTTGAGTGGAAAACGATCTTTAACTGGTCAAAGAACAACTCTATGGTAGAATCATTGCCTGAAGGTATTGATAAGATACAGATTGGTAGTGGCGTATACGATGTGAAATCTTATGCAGAGGTGGGTAAGCCTTATGGTGCAATGTATGCGAAAACCTTTAAACGTGATGCCGAAGGATATATTCTTTGCCAGCTCGACGGTTCGCCAAAGGAAGGACAAGACTATCAATACTTAGGTTGTGTACAGGCTGATTGGCGAGGCGGTTGGAATAATATGTTCCGTTTGGGGAATTTCTCCTTTTCTGTGATGATCGACTTCCAGAAAGGTGGTAGTTTCTTCTCCCAAACGTCTATTCAGAGTTCTGTTGACGGACAATCCGTTAAGTCATTGGAAGGTCGTGACGCTGATTTCTTCTCTAGAAAAATATTGGGTGAGACGGACGAAGAACGTTATGGCTTCATGCGTCCTCAATACGCCAACACCCCTACTGCAAATGGACAGGTTTACCCTGACTGGGGACGTCCTAAAGGAGTTGTTCTTCCAAATTGTCGTTATGACGAAGACGTAGAAGGTTTGGCAGGACAACCGGTATTGGGTTATTGTACTCCCGAACGCTACTGGATGCACTATACATCACGTGATATTTCCCGTTTCATTTATGATGCTTCGTATATAAAGTTGCGTGAAATCACTGTCAGCTATGATTTTCCGAAAAAGTGGTTGAGAAAGACTCCATTCCAAGATTTCCGTGTGGCGGCTGTCGGACGAAATATAGCAACGTTGTTCTCCAATACACCGCACGGATTGGATCCGCAAGCTACGAGTACAACAGGAAATGCACAAGGGTTCGAACGTGGTTTCAACCTGCCTTCCGCGACATATGGATTTGATATTAAAGTTTCTTTTTAAATTCGTAAAGCATGAAATTGAAAAACAAAATATTACCGTTAGTCCTACTGGCATCAACAGTTGTAGGATGTACGGACGGTTTCGAAACCATCAATTCGGACCCAAACAAATTGTATGAAGTAAACCTGCAGAGTATTTTTCCCGGTACGGTTTACAAAACAATGAATGCGATTAGTGAGTTGAATAACAATCGTATGTGGAGTTACTCACGTTATACCACTAACATCGCTTTTCAGACACCATGGAACGAGAGGGGAGACGGATTCTATCGTAAGTTCTATGTAGAAATTCTGCGCGATCTGGAAGATTTGTTCAAGGCATACAATAGTGGCTCTTTACCTAATAGCTTGGCTGTAGTAAAGACATGGAAAGCATTCACATACTACCAGTTACTCTCTCTTTATGGTCCGGTAGGATTGAGTCAGGCCGGCATGGATGGAGGAACAGATAAGCGTGTTTTTGAATATGATTCGGAAGCCGATGCCTATTATGCTATTTTGAATTGGTTGGATGAGGCTGTCAATGGGTTTGACGAATCATCTGTCGACAAGATTCTTAAGGATCCTGTTTATAACGGAAATGTACAGAAATGGCGTAAACTGGCTAATACATTGCGCTTGGAAATCGCCCTGAATATTCAGAATATCAGCGAAGAGAAAGCACGCGAATATGCTGCAAAGTCTATGGGGCATGAAGACTGGTTGTTCAGCTCTTTGGAAGATGCATTTGCTCCTAAATATGGAACTGTAATTGATAAAGACTGTTCTTGGTACTACACTCGTCTATATAAAGAAGAAATTCAGACGAAAGCAAATTGGGGGCTGATACCTTCTCTGAATGAGTATTTTGCAATTTATCTGTTCTCATACAGCGATCCGCGCATGGAGACTTACTTTGATGGATCTAATGTTTATTGGCCTGAACGTCAGCCTTATCGTATGACGGATATATTAACTCGTTCACATGACTGTGATGTAAGCAATTGTTCTGCCAGCGATCAGCAGGAACATCTACAATGGATGATAGATGGTTATGAAGTGCGTGACTCATTGCGTGTACGTTATTCTATTCCTTATGTGCCAACACCTGATAATCCGGGTGCCCGTACACCGTTCGGTTGGAGAAGACCGCTCGACCCAACGGATCCGAATGGTACAAGGGAAATTCCAGATCCGTTGTCAATGAACGAAGATAACAGATGCTACATCAATCCAAGATATTATGCTATGGACGCTACGTTGCCTTTGTTGCGCTGGGCAGATGCTTGTTTCCTCTGTGCAGAAGCGAAGGTGAAATTTAATTTGGGTTCCAAAGATGCGCAATCTTATTATGAAGAAGGAATCCGTGCTTCGTTCGAAGAAAATGGTTTGTCTGCTTCTTTAGCTGCTTATATGGCTCAGGAAGGAATTGCGTGGGGAACCAGTCACAAAGGATTCTATGATACCCGTAAACTGATGACTGCTGATATCAATGGGGCAAATGGTACGGACGGACAATTGGAACAAATCTACAAGCAACGTTGGTTTGCCGATTTCCTTGATGGTATGTCTGCCTGGCGTATGGAACGCCGCACACGTGCATTAAATCTTCCGCCTCTTTTCTTAAACGGTTCTCAGGCTTACGAAGAGGGAGGAGATATGTATTATGGTTGGCCCGAACGTCTTTACTTCCCGGATGTGGAACGTCAGACAAATGCAGAAGCTTATTACAGAGCCATCGATTTGTTACAGAAAAATAGTCCGAAACCGAACGCTGCCCGTTGGGGGGATAATATCTTTACGCTGCTTCAGTTTGCAAAACCTGTACCTAATCAGGAAGAAATGATAGCCGGATGGGAAAATAGCGATTATGTGCAATTCAATATGGATTTCCAAGCCAAGAAATATGGGCAAACTTATGAAGAGTTTGTAAAGAATGCCCGTGAACTGACCGGTATTAAAGATGCCGAGGAGGCATTGGACAAAGCATATAACTTCTTGATAGAAGCTACACTTTTAGTTTATAAGGTAGAAAAGTAGTAATTAAGTAATGAATGAAACATGAGAAAGAATAAGTTTTTTAATAAGATGGGCGTTGCAATCTGCCTGGCATTGGCACTGGTAGGTGGATGGGCTTGTTCGCCGACAGATGACGGTCCTTCCATCGATGATTATTTCCTGAATTATGAGATTCCGCAAATCAAACCGAGTAGTGATATTCCTGTAGGAGCCATTTATTGGAACTTAGGTAGCACTGGTATAGATGAAAAGAAATACGCACGGTTGATTGGTGAATACGACCAGAGTGCACAACCTGCGCAACTTTGCCCGAATGTCCGGCCCGTGCTTGGACGTTATTCGATGGACATCAATAAGCCCGAAACGGTTGATCTGATTCAGCAGCATCTTTCGTGGGCTAATAATGCCGGTATCAATTTCCTTATTTTGCCGAACATTACTTTGGACACCAGCAAGGGAGATTTGTTGAATGAAGGTAGTGTGAATTTCGTGAACTATATGGCGGGATTGAATCCAAACTCGGAAGGTATCAATTGGGGAGGTATGCGTTATGTGGTTTCTATGGATATGAATAATTTTTCAAGCGGACTTAATAACACTTCTATGATTGAAGATGATGCCGACGAGAATGGTGTATCTTCACGTTGTGAGCAACTTTATGAGTTTTTTGTCAGCTTGACAAGCCGTTTCTGTACAAACAATGACCTTTATTATACCGTAGATGGTAAACCGATGATTGTTGTTTGGAATGCAGATAAATTGTATGCACGCAATTCCGAAAAACTCTATAATACGATTCGTGAAAGAGTGCGTGATAATGTAAAAGACGCCCAAGGCAATGGACTGGAGTTATATATCGTAGCCCGTCAGGAACGTTGGTCACCTCCTGCCCGCTGGCATAATTTCTTCTTGAGTGGAAAAGTGGATGCTGTATACATGGATAATATGTACAATCAGACCGACTGGTTCCGTCCTACATGTTACCCGCAGTGCATTGACCAGAACTTTAAGTACAATCGTGAATATGAATGGACGAATTACGGAGTAGATTTCATTCCTACTGTTACACCTTCGTTCAATCAATGGATGGATGGTGATGGTTCTCAATACTATAACTTTCCGGTGGTATTTAAGGATGAAGATCTGTTCCGCAAGATATGTAACGTTGCTAAGATGAACTTAGGAAAGCGCCCGATGATTATCATCGATTCTTTCAACCGTTGGAATGTGGATCAGGCTATTGAACCGACTGACCCGAATTATGGGAATGGATATGGTATGAAGTATCTTAATATTGTAAAAGAAGAATTTAAAGTGAAGTAAACATGAAAGCGATAAATTTTATCAATTGGAAATATATCGGCTTGACCGGATGCTTGGTGGTATCGTTGCTTTCTGCATGTAGTGATGATGAAACCGCACCGGAAGTGGTGACGCCGCTCGAGCCTAAATTGGAGATTGTGAATGAAGAGTCCACTTTCAGTTTCTCTTCTGCGGGAAATTCCGCTCAAGTGCTGACATTCAATGCCAATCAGGATTGGCGCATTGTATTGGATGATTTGGAAAGTGCGGATAATAGCTGGGTAGTGCTGTTTGAGCGCGAGGGGACAGCAGGAGAAGGTAACAAAGTGTGGGTGGCTGCGGCAGAAAATGTGGATCCGGATGCGCGCCGTGCTAATTTCTCTTTGGTGTCCGGTGGGTTTAAGTACGATTTCGTGATTTATCAGGCACAGAAAGATGCTGTTGTAATCACTGATCCCAAGGCTTACGAAAATCTGAATGCTGGCGAACATATCATTTCTGTGGAGTTTGGTATTAATACAGGAGAATATAAAACTAACTTCCTTTATTCCGGTGATGCAACCAACTGGATAATACCGACAGACGAACGACCTGCAAGCGAACCTGAAACACGTGCAATGGAAAATCATACATTGTATTTTAAGGTATTGCCGAACGCGAAATTTGATATTCGTAGGGGTACAATTGAAATCTCTTCGAAAGATAATGATAATGTGAAGGCTACGATGAACATTTTCCAGACAGGTCTGCCTAAACCAGTCCTTACAGTTGATAATAAAGAAATGTTCACTAACTTGGCATCGAAAGAATATTCGATTCTGTTGAAATATAAGGCGACTAATGTCAGCAGATTGAAGGAACTGACGATTGACATTGATAAGAATGACCAAGAATGGATTTCGTTTAAACCTTCCATTGATGCAAAAGGAGATTCTACATATCTTGTCTCCGTAAAAGAAAACACGGGCGGTGAACGTACGGCGACTATTGCACTTTGTGCTGCTGCCGATAAGAAAGTGAGAGAAGAGTTTACTGTGACCCAAGCCCAGGCAAGTGATGTGGAATTGGTTATTACTAACAAGAACGATTTTAGAACAAGTCTGGATAAGTTGGGTAGTGCCGCTACCGTGAAGTATAGTGTGCAATCTACATTAACTGATCCGAAGAACGAAATTTTGATAGATATCGTATATCCGGAAGAAAGTGGCTATACGGCAGAGAATGGTTGGTTACATATGGCAAACAACTCAATGCCCGAACGTGTCATTTTCACTTATGATGTGAATAAGGTTTTGAGAGAACGCCAAGCTACCGTTTATATTTATCGGAAAGGATATGAGAATAAGAAAGACTATATGGTTATCCGTCAAGCTGCGGCAACCCAGATTGAAGTTTCAACTCCGGGTGGATTGAAGAGTCTGTTGCAAACTTTAGTTGATGATGGTATTTATAAAGATTGGGAATCTATCACTAGTCTGGAATTGAAAGGTAGACTCAATGATACTGACTTAGGATTACTGAAAGACATGATGACATTGGGTAAAGGTTATAACCTGAAGAATTTGGATATGACCGAAGTTGCGAATGAAACGTTGAAGAATGGAGTATTTAACGGCTGTAATCTTCTGGAGAAAATCTCATTCCCGACGGGATTGGAATATGTACCAAGAGAAGCCTGCCGTAACTGTTCCAAACTGCGGTCAGTAGTAGTGAATGAAGGGTCGGTTTATATTGGTCGACATGCATTTGGTAATTCTGTCGTGAGCGAAGCCTGGTTCCCTAGTACATTGACTTATGTTTATGGATATGTCTTTGATAATGTGACAACTCTGAAGTCTCTACACTTGAAGTCATTACCATTCCAATGTAAAGAGGTCGCTCGTAGTGATGCAGACGAAGGTGCTACTCAGCCAACGAGCTGGTCTACTGTCTTTAAGGCATTCCCGAGTATAGTGTATGTACCGATGGAGTACTTGGAATATTACAAAAATCCGGATCCGAAACATGTAGTTTCCATGCATTTCCAAGATCTATTGAATACATTGACATCCGAGTCGGAAGAATGGACGAAGGGACCGAAGACCCAACAACCTTACTTGAAAGCCAATTCGTCATTGAAGAGCAACTTTACTTGGGGATCATCTGCCACTACTATTATGGGAGAATCCAATTGACATAGAGTCGAATAAGTATATTAAAAAAGAGCGGACTATCAGTCAGCGGGAAGATTCCTGCTGTTGATAGTCCGCTCTTTTTGGAGCCTTCAGTAAAATCATGCATTGTTTCTTTGTCTATTCATTCATAATTGCACCGATATGAATCAAATGTTTTAGACAAGGAATTCAAGTACTAAATTTACATTCCAATTCTGTAGAAAATAATATCTCCATATGCATATATTAATTCGTCGAACTATAGTCTATCTTTCGTTGGACTATAGTGCTTCGAAAGAAAGACTATAGTCAACTTTGCGTCGGACTATAGTCCGACGAATAAATATATGTATCCGGAGTGATTATATTTAGTATAACTCCGGAATAATTATAGCACATAAAGGGAATAATTACAATCAGTGCAGAAATGAATTAGTTCATTTCCGAATCGTTATGAATCTTATTTCTTTTGGTACTGGGTTATAAATCTGCGAATGTTTTCTTATAATCTTCTCCCATCGAGTCACGATACTCTTTACAGAAACGATCGTACAGATTTCGTGCAATGCCTTTTTTCCCTTGTGCAGAGAATACAGCACATTTGGCGGCCAATGCTTCTTCATTCAGTGGATCATGTAGGAACATAATGTCTGCCAAACGAAGAATCATCTCCTGGTGATTACGTTGTTTTTCGATTTCAAACAAATCTTTCAGCAAGTCGATGGAATGGCTGGAATAAGTTTCTTTAAAGTCATCCAACCAATCGAGAATGGTATTGGGTAGTAGTGGCCCATATAGCAGAAGTTCTAATATTCGGTTGAGAAGTTCGTCGTTCCCTTCCTCTTTGAATTGGTTGATGCGGGCAAGTACCTCACGATAGTCGCAAAATACATTTTCTCCCCATTTGATATATATAAAATTGTTTTCTGTTACCACTTCTACATCGCCGATACTCTCCAGCAAAACGCGTAATTTGCGTAAGTTTACATTACGATTGTTGCGGGCGGCTGTCTCTTCTTTATCCGGCCATAAGATTCCCGTAGTTTTGGAGGTTAAGATACCTTTGGCATTTTTTTCTGTATATAATATCAGCAAGATAAGCAGGTGTTTCAGACGGGGAGTAAAATTGGCTGTGATGTCATTGCCCTCTTTATCACGTACATTGAAGCAACCTAGCAAAGAAATGGCTGCACGGTTACGGTCATAGTAGTTGACTACCTCTGTCGGTGGTACAGATTCATTTTCTGGCTCTGTTGTTGGAGGGACCTTATCTTGGCCTTGTGGCATATTTGTTGAGACAACAGCAGATTCTTTTCTATTCTTTTTTGTAGCAGAAAGATTTGTTGTCAGACGTTTGCTCCTTGAACGGTAGAATAACCAAGCACCACAGATTAGTATTACAAGTATTCCGACAATATATAGTAGATACCACGTATTACCGGATTCGGCTTCATCGACAGATTGTCGAATATCCATCTCGTTTACCAAAGGCATATTAATGGAGTAGATCTTTACGTCGTGCGTACGGTTATTCAATATTTTATCCAATACGAGGAACAGTTTTCTGTGAGTCGGCGAAAAGTAAAGATTGAAATCACAGTCCTGGTAATCCAAACTGTTGTTAATCGGTTTTGATACCTCTGTATAAACAGGGTTTTTCATCGATATCTTCCACAATATTCCTCCTTTATCTGTAGACACGGCATAGAAAGAACTGTCTGATGGTTCGAAGTACATGGAGGAAGCCATAACGGTTTCCCGGTTATCATCTTTTCTCTCCCAGATGATGCGAGATTGTTTGCTCTTTAAATTGATGGCATATAGACCGAAGTAGTAGTGGGTACTCAACTCCTGTTTTCCATATTTGTTTCCTTTGCCTCCAAAGATATATAATTCATCACCTACTACTGCCATGGCAGCCGAATAACGAGGATAAAGAGGGTGATCGTATCTAATCGGTTCGACTTTTCCACCATTAAACTTCATTTGGAATAAATCATTCCGATATTTATAGAAACCATATCCACCAAAAAAATAGAATGAGGAATCTGCGGGATTGAAGGCTTTGGCATGGTTGTAGTTACTGGCTTCTTTCGTATTCTGCATCTTATTGCTCCACGTTCCGTCGACAAATGAGAAACGAGAGGTGATGTCTTCTGTCAGCGAGTATGATATCAGTGCATTACTCAATGTATCATATACCAGATGGTTGGGATATTCTACGGCAGGATAGCCTCCGCGTATGGCGATTTCTTTCTTGAGTGTCCCGGCTTCGTCCATAACTTTTATAGATTTGGGACTTACTATATAGAATAGGGCAGAACGTGCGTCGAAGGCTATGCCTATTCTGTTGGAAGTGGTGATTTTACTGATTGGTTTCCATTCAATGTGATTATCTATCAGCCAAAGAGGTTGGATAGCACGTGCAATAGCCCCTTCTTTCTCGTCATAGCAGATATGGTCATTGTGTTTCCATAATTTCCATTCTCTTGTCAGCTTACCATCTTGTTTTATATTGATGTCTCTTAAATTGATAGGAGCGACGTCAGTTTGGTAACCTAACATTTGGCCGAATGTAATGGTGACGTTATTTGTTTCTTGTAAAGGAAATGTAGACGATATCTTTTTTTGATCGTATTCTATTTCAACCACATTATTTTTGGGACGCAGGTTCAGTGAAACGTTTATCCACTTTTCCTTTTCAATAGGTTTGTCTATGGTGATTATCTCGTCATTCAGTATTAAAGCGGGAGCATGACTCTGCTCACCTGCAACAAATGAAAAACGTATTAACTGACCAGTGTCTGTTTTTAAGTGAAGAATAGAACCATAATCGGCTTCATTAGCACGTATATATATTTGAAAAGAAATGGTAAAGTCGTTTTTTACAGAGAAAGGTTGATTGTCATCCAAATACAAGGTAGACCTTTCTGCTGCCGGTACGGCATGAGACTTGAAATAAAGTCCGTAATCATACAAAGAGGATGCATCCAACCTGCCTGCCAGACAAAGCAGGGTCAAAATCAATAATTGCAGTTGATATTTCATAGTACTTCTACTTCAATCTATTCCTATGCGGCAAAAGTACAAAAAAACAATATGATATTCATAAGAAACGGTTACTTATTTAAAAAGAGTTGGAATAGTGACTTCACACTGCTATTTTCAGAAAACTTTCTCATAAAGTGGGTAACTTGAGTGGAATCTTCGCATTATTATATAATTAATTTATTTTTAATGAAGAATTAATTTATTATATTCCCTCTTTTTAATGCTTTACCTTTTACTTTGCCCCTGATAATACCGGAAAACTCATTAATTTATGAATATGAAGAAAAAATTAATTTTACTATGTTGTCTGTTGGGTGGTTTTACTTTGCATTTTACAAAGATAAATGCGCAGACAGTGACTAATAATCAGAAATTGGTCTATCCATACACTTTTGCTCCTAGTGAAGGTCTGGTGAATAAAACAGAAAAGGAACACCGACAAGAGATTTGCTTAAATGGTTATTGGGATTTCCAACCTGTCCGTTTGCCAAAAGAATATGTGCAGGGGAAAGGAATCGCTCCTGAATTATCGCTTCCGGATAACGGCAGCGAATGGAGCAAGACACATATTAAAATTCCTTCACCATGGAATATCAATGCTTTTGCTTATCGTGATCTGGAAGGTCCCGATCACCGTAATTATCCTTCATATCCTAAAGAATGGGAACAAGTGAAGATGGCATGGATGAAAAAGAACGTAACCATTCCTACTGATTGGGCTGGACAGCAAATCAAGCTCTATTTTGAAGCAGTAGCCGGATATGCCGAAGTTTATGTAAATAAAGAGAAGGTAGGCGAGAATTTCGATTTATTCTTACCGTTTAGCTTTGATATTACTGATAAAGTTACTCCCGGCGAAACAGTAGAAATGCTGGTGGGTGTACGAAGTCAGTCTTTATTTGAAAACAATGCGACTATTGGACGGCGTATTGTCCCGGGCGGTTCTATGTGGGGGTATCAGATCAACGGTATCTGGCAAGATGTATATCTGCTGGCTTTACCGAAAATCCATATAGAAGATGTATATGTGAAACCGCTGGTATCAAAGAATATGCTGGAAATAGAAGTGACTGTACAGAACCAGACAGCCAAGAAAACAGAAATACAATTGCAAGGTAATATCCATGAATGGGTGAACTGTGCAGGAACGGATATAAATTCCGCTCCTGTTCCTGACTGGACACTTGGTAATGAAGCATTGCTAGTCGCTCCGGTTAAGATCGCAGTTGCTGCCAATACATCACAGAAAGTGACATTACAAGTACCTGTTACCAAAGACGTATTAAAATATTGGACTCCCGAGCATCCCAATCTGTATGCTTTGTTGCTTTCTATCAAGAATCAGAAACAAACTGTCGACACGAAATATGAGCGTTTCGGCTGGCGTGAATGGACATTGCAGGGAACTACACAATGCCTGAATGGTGAACCTTATGTATTGCATGGTGATTCCTGGCATTTTATGGGTATCCCGCAAATGACACGTCGTTATGCATGGGCCTGGTTTACTGCCATCAAGGGTATGAACGCCAATGCAGTTCGTCCTCATGCACAAGTCTATCCTCGTTTCTATCTTGACATGGCTGACGAAATGGGTATCTGTGTCCTGAATGAAACAGCGAACTGGGCCAGCGACGGTGGTCCGAAATTAGACTCTGACCTCTTTTGGGAAGCATCCAAATCGCATTTGAAACGTTTTGTTCTACGAGATAGAAACCATGCGTCTGTTTTTGGCTGGAGCATCAGTAACGAAAACAAGCCTGTTATCCTGCATGTATATAATCGTCCCGAATTGATGCCTGTTCAAAAGAAAGCATGGGAAGAATGGCGCGACATCGTGCATCAGAATGACCCTACCCGCCCGTGGATTTCAGCAGACGGTGAAGATGATGGTGACGGCATATTGCCCGTAACCGTAGGACACTATGGAGATATTAGTTCGATGAAACGCTGGATCGCCATCGGGAAACCTTGGGGAATCGGTGAGCATAGTATGGCCTATTATGGCACACCGGAACAGGTTTCTAAATACAATGGAGAACGTGCTTATGAATCACAGGAAGGACGTATGGAAGGCTTGGGCAACGAATGTTACAATTTAATCGCTAACCAAAGACAGATGGGAGCTTCTTACACTACAGTCTTTAATATGGCATGGTATGCACTAAAGCCGCTTCCACTTGGTAAAAAAGATAAAAGCAAAGCGCCTACAGCTGAAACAGATGGAGTTTTCTTCGGTGATTATAAAGAAGGGGTTCCAGGGGTACAACCGGAACGTGTAGGTCCTTATTGTACTACATTCAATCCCGGTTATGACCCGACTTTGCCACTCTTTCAGGAATGGCCGATGTATAGCGCTTTGCGTGCAGCCAATGCACCGGGGAAACCGGCTTGGTCGCCTTATGCCGTAATTGATAAAGAAAAGTATAAAAATCACGAAGTGGCGACAATTGGCAAGAATTATAAAGAGGTTATCTTCATGGGCGCCCCGGATAGTAAATTAAAGCAGTTGATGGATGCGCAAGGAGTCATATTTGCAAAGAAAACAACCCTTCCTTCCTCATTACTCTATATTGTAGACGGTAGTCGGATATTGGACGCTTCCACCCGGAAAGAAATGCAAAAGCAAATTGCCAAAGGTGCAGATGTATGGATATGGGGACTCACACCTGAAACAGTAGCCTCTTACAATGAAATCCTGCCGCTTCCGGTAGCCTTAGACAAATTGCAGCGTTCTTCTTTCTTGCCTGTACAGAAGTCATGGATGAACGGATTAAATAACTCCGACTTCTATTTCTGTGAACTTCAGAAAACAGACGCTTCCAGTTATTCGCTGAAAGGAGATTTGGTGGAAGAAGGAGATGTTTTACTAAATGCCTGCAAGACGGATTGGAGAAAGTGGAACAAACGTCCGGAAGAGATCAAAACTGCCGGAACGATCCGCAGTGAATATGAGTGTACGGCTGCTACTCCCGTATTTGTAAAATACCAGCAGAATGCCTCTACTTTCTATTTGACTACGTTGACAGAGTTTGCCAATTCAGAAAAGGGATACAACACTTTAAGTGCTATCTTGAAAAATGCCGGAATAGCATACAAAAAGCCGGAAGTCAATATTGACGAGGTCTTCTTTTTGCGCGACGAGCAGATTAACTTCCCGGTGGCTACGAAAGAAAAGCTGGTGAAGGGCAACGGCAACGGTGACGAATGGGCATTAGAACTTTATGTGTTCAGTCCGCGTCCTTTGGACGACCTGTTGATAGAACCGAATATGCCTAAACTATCTTTGATGTTAAAAGCGAAAAAGCGTGTGTTGCTTATCAATGATAAACCTTATACGGCTGTATCTCAAGACGGACGCAATGAAATCATTTATAAAGAATTGCCGTTACTGCAAGGATGGAATAAACTGGTTATCAAAATAGGAGCGGGTGACCGGAACGATTTCACTGGTTATTTCAAATGTGATAATAAAAAAGATTTCCTTCCGCTATTGAAAGCCGCCTTTGTGAATCCGGAAGCCAAATAAAAGAGGTATTGTAATTAAAAAAAGGAAAAGATGAAACTTACATATATTTTAGCTTCAGCGCTCATCATTTCAACGCTGTGTGCATGTAACGGGAGACAACAAACAAGTGAACGCACACCGGTTGATTATGTCAATCCATATATCGGGAATATCAGTCATTTGCTGGTTCCTACATTCCCTACCATCCAGTTGCCTAACAGCATGCTTCGTGTTTACCCCGAGCGTGCCGACTATACATCTGAACTATTGAAGGGACTGCCATTGATTGTCACCAATCACCGGGAACGTTCGGCGTTCAACTTCAGTCCCTATCAGGGGGAAGAGCTTCGACCGATCATAACTTACAACTATGACAATGAGCATATTACTCCTTATTCTTACGAAGTAGAACTGGACGATAACCGCATTAAAGCGGAATATGCACTCTCTCACCAGTCGGCTATCTACCGGATAACATTCGAGGCGGACAAACCGGCTTATATTATTGTAAATTCCCGTAACGGTTCTATCCATGCAAACGAAAACTTTATCAGTGGTCGTCAGCAACTAAACAACAACACAAATGTATATGTGTATATAGAGCCACAGGAGAAACCTGTAAGTACCGGTATCCTCGATAATGGTGCGATCAACACAAGTAAAGACAATGCCGAAGGAGTAAACACCTGTGCAGCATGGCGTTTTGCCGATGGTACTACAACAGTTAGTCTTCGTTATGGTATTTCTTTTATCAGTGAGGAACAGGCTGAAAAGAACCTGCATCGTGAATTAAAGGATTACAATATAAAAGCACTGGCGGAAGCAGGACGCCAAGTATGGAATGAAGCTCTGGGCCGTATAAAAGTAGAGGGAGGAACAGAAAATGATAAAACAGTATTTTACTCTTCTTTCTACCGTACTTTCGAACGTCCTATCTGTATGAGCGAGGATGGTCGCTACTTTAGTGCTTTCGATGGAAAAGTACACGAAGATAACGGTACACCTTTCTATAACGACGACTGGATTTGGGATACTTATCGTGCAGCACATCCTCTCCGCACGCTGATCGACCAGCAAAAGGAGGAAGATATCATCGCGTCTTACTTGCGTATGGCTGAACAGATGGGAAACATGTGGATGCCTACTTTCCCCGAAGTAACAGGGGATACGCGTCGTATGAACTCCAACCATGCCGTTGCTACCATAGCTGATGCATTGGCAAAAGGACTGAAGGTAGATACGGCGAAAGCCTATGAAGCCTGCCGGAAAGGCATTGAAGAAAAAACTCTTGCACCCTGGTCGGGAGCAGCAGCCGGCTGGTTAGATAAATTCTATCATGAAAATGGTTATATTCCCGCTCTTCGTACGGATGAAAAAGAAAATGATCCGAATGTGCATCCGTTTGAAAAGCGCCAGCCTGTTGCTGTCACTTTGGGAACCAGCTATGACCAATGGTGTCTCTCCCGTATCGCTGAAGCTTTAAATAAAAAAGAGGAAGCCGAATATTATTTGAAATGTTCTTATAACTACCGGAATCTCTACAATAAAGAAACCGCTTTCTTTCATCCGAAAGATAAAGAGGGGCACTGGATTGAACCTTTCGATTACCGTTATCCCGGAGGTATGGGAGCCCGTGAATATTATGGAGAGAACAATGGTTGGGTTTATCGTTGGGACGTGCCTCACAATGTAGCCGACCTTATCAGTCTCATGGGAGGAAACGAGTCATTCATCGCTAATCTGGATCGCACTTTCACAGAGCCGCTCGGACGAAGCAAATATGAATTTTACGCAAAGTTGCCCGATCATACAGGTAACGTAGGGCAGTTTTCTATGGCAAACGAACCATCGCTGCACGTGCCTTACCTTTACAACTATGCCGGTCAACCTTGGAAGACGCAGAAGAGAATCCGTCAAATGCTGAAAACATGGTTCCGCAATGACTTGATGGGTGTTCCGGGAGATGAAGATGGGGGAGGTATGACTTCGTTTGTTGTCTTCTCTTCATTGGGCTTTTATCCTGTCACTCCGGGATTGCCGATCTACAACATTGGAAGCCCGCTTTTCACGGATGCCAAAGTAACACTTAGCAATGGTGCTGTATTTGAAGTTGAAGCCCAAAATGCTTCTGCTGATAATAAATATATCCAGTCTGCCACATTGAATGGCAAAGAATGGAACAAATCATGGTTCAGCCACGATGATCTGAAGAACGGTGGCAAACTGGTATTGGTAATGGGTAGTAAGCCCAACAAAGCATGGGGTAGTGGAACAGAGGATGTTCCTCCTTCATTGGAAATGAAGTGACTTTATCTCCCATGAAGAAAATCTGTTGAAGAATTATTAGATGTGATTTTAATGATTCTTCAGCAGATATACAGTTAGCCTATGGACGTTTTCTTTAATGATATACACTATGGAAATACATAAATATCGATTGTTAAGTCTGTTCGTTTTATGTGGAGTAATGTTTGCTTTCATTTCTCCGGTAAGGGCACAGCAATATGATAGTAAAGAGAAAGAAGGGCGGTTTACTCTTTCTTTGTCTGGTGACGGATGGTTCTTGTGGCAGGATAAGCAGGCGGAATGGAAACAGGACAAGCTTTTCTTGCCGGAAGAAATAACAGACCTGTCCCGTCTTCCGGTGAATCCTCCAACAGGAGGATGGGATCGCTTACAACCTCAACGTGCTAAAGCGGTGCATGTGCCGGGTACGGTAGAAGAGTATCTCACAACCTCCGATTATCCCCGTCCGGAAGATGGAGTGGGAGTCAGTTGGTGGTTTCGCACTTTGAAGCTTCCGGCTGATTGGAAGGGGAAACGCTTTCTGATTCACTTTGAATCGGTACGTCTGCGTGCGGAAGTTTATCTGGATGGAAAGCTGGTAGCCTATGATATAATAGGCGAATCACCATTCGATGCGGATATAACAGATGCGGTGCAACCCGGCAAAGAACAATGCCTGGCAGTTCGTGTGACGAATCCTGGTGGCAACTTCCACTGGCAGGACTTCAACGAGATGTACTGGGGAAAGTATCAGATTCCTCCGGGCAGATCGTTTGGCGGTATCATCGGACGAGTGCGTTTGGATGCGGTTTCTCCCGTTTATGTATCTGATATCTATATGCAGAACCAGCCGGAGCGGACGAAGGTGAAAGCGATTCTTACCGTAAACAATACCTCGGCGAAAACGGAGAAACAAGACATTTACTTTTCTGTATGCGAGAAGGAGAATCCCGGTAAGGTGATACTGGAGAAGAAACTGCCCCGTGTTGCTTTAAAACAGGGAACGAATGTGGTGACGATGGAGCTTCATTGTCCGGATGCCCGTATCTGGGATTTGGATACACCTTATTTATATGTGTGTGGTGTTGATGTGAAGTCAGGAAAGAAATTATCCGATCATGCTGCTCAAACATTCGGTTTCCGTTGGTTTGAGCCGGTAGGAATCGGAAAGGATGCGATGTTGAGGCTGAATGGCAGGCGCATCATGCTTCGTACAGCCATCAGTTGGGGATACTGGCCTGCAACCGGACTGTATGCCACTCCTGAAATGGCGGAGAAACAAGTATCAGTAGCCAAAAGTATGGGACTGAATATGCTCAACTTCCATCGTTCCATCGGTTCTCCGGTAGTTCTTGAAAAGGCAGACGAGCTTGGATTGCTCTATTATGAAGAGCCGGGAGCTTTCCATTCGGCAGGTCACGATCCGTTTATCCGGGCAATGGTCAATATAAAGTTGCATCGTATGATATGGCGGGACAGAAGTCACCCGAGTCTGGTTATTTACAGTTTGATAAATGAGTTCGGCGGTCCCCGTTCCAAAGACAAAGAACTGGTTGCCAAACGAATGGAAGATATGAAGAAGGCACATGCAATTGATCCGAGTCGCGTGATGACCTTTACTTCGGGATGGGCTTCCAGAGAATCGACGGAAGAAGATTCTAAAGCAAATATGTTACCTTTCGACACTATTTTGCACATGAAAGGTTGGTTCGATAATCATCGTGCCGGTGGCCCCGCAACTTGGGAAGAAGGATATTATCGAGGACCGAAAGATAACCTGATGTACACGGACAACCGGACAGAAGTATATATGCGGGGAGAGGAAGGAGCTATTTCCACTCCGCCTCGTATCGCTGAAATAGTGAAAGAGATAGACCGTACAGGATTGGCGGGGTGGGACGGATTATTCTGGAAGAAGCAATATGAGTCTTTCGTGCAGTTTATGCAGAAAAAGAATCTGTATCCTTACTTCGGTTCTGTAGATTCGCTGACACGTGCGATGGGAGATGTCTCTTTTTATCATCAGGGACGCCGTATCCAAGGGATGCGTATGCAGAATCTAGGTGATGCCTATGCTATCAACGGCTGGGAAGCAATGCCTTATGACAATCATTCCGGGGTGGTAGACATCTATCGGAATCCGAAAGGTAATCTTGCTGCATTGACGTATTACACACAACCTTTATACATTGCAGTTTCTTCCCGTGCGCAGTTTACCTGTCTGCCGGGGAAAGTGGGTGTTGACTTTTACATTGTCAATGAGAAGAATCTTTCCGGCAATCATCGTCTGGAAGTTTCTGTCCGTACACCGGATGGGAAAGAGCGGAAAGCGATAGAGCAGGAAGTGAATATTTCGGGTGGTGACTGCTTTGGACAGTTATTACTTGAAAACTGTGAATTGAATTTGTCGGGTACTCCCGGAATGTATCAGGTAAAAGCTCGCTTGGTAGATGCTTCCGGACGAGTGTCCGCAGAAGGACAGGATGAAGTGTTGGGTGTCTCGTGGAACAAAGAGCAATTGGCAGGTAAAGGTGCATTGTATGGCGCAGCTGATGATCCGGTGGCGACTTTTTATCAGAAAGCGACAGGCACTGCATTGTCGTCATTCCGACCGGATATGGGAAAACTGGATTGGATTGTCGTCACGCGCCCTTCTTTGGATATGCCGCAACCCGTTTTGCCGGAATTCTTTAAACAGCAGGATGGTAAAGCTGCCTTTGAAGTTTCTTTTTATAAAGATGATGATTTGCGTGCACTGGCAGGTGTGACTGGTGATATTAAGATAGACCGTACGTTTGCGGAGGGTGCCCAACCGGATGCACTATTGCCCGCTAATCAGGCTTTTTCTGCTATATGGAAGGGAAAACTGATGGCTCCCCAGACAGGACTGTATATGATTGGAGCAACTACGGACAGGGGAGTACGTCTGTCGGTCAATAATCAACGGATTATTGACGAGTGGGGGAATGGAAAAGAAATCACGCTGACACGTCCTTTCCAGCTAAAAGAAGGGGAAGAAGTTGAAATTACTCTGGAATATCGTCAACAGAAGACATCGGGAAGTGTACAGTTAGTCTGGGCTCGTCCGGGCAATGCAGCGATTGCTCCGCAGGAGTTGTTAGATCGTGTGAAGAGAGATGGTACATCATTGCTTTTGTTGAAATCGGCAGAGTCGTGGATGGATGTTGTAAGTGAGAATACAGGCTCTTCTTATCATGGCTATTATTCGGTTGGAAGAAACTGGATAGGCGGCATACATTTTGTGAAAGACCATCCGCTTTTTAAAGAATTGCCGGTGAACTGTGCTATGGGATGGCCTTATCAGGAACTGGTGCGTGACGGAGACCGCCGTTTAGGTATGTATATGGATAATGAAGAACTGGTGGTAGGTTCGTATCGAAGCACTCCTTTCCATTTGGGAACAGCTGTAGGTATCGTTTCATGCGGAAAGGGAAAAGTCTATTATTCAACTCTGGATCTGATAGATCATTTGAATGAACCTTCGGGATCATCCGAGGTCGCCAGAAAACTATTTTGTAATTTTATAGAAGTTGCAGTGAATGGGAATTGTACACACCCGTAGTAATAACTTCATTGAACAATAGTTTCTGATAGCTCCCTTTTTTCAATCATGTATCAAAAGTGTTATCCTTTGAAACAAAGTTTATAGACGCTGGCGAAGATAGCCCTTATCTTTGCCAGTGTCTTTTTAATTAAATGCTTGTATAAACTAGGAATACTTTGTTACCATGAAAACAACCCCCTGGATAAAACTATGTAAAGGCGCAGTATTTGCGCTGGCAGTTTCTTATGGACTAACTTATTGCCACACAACAAAAAGTACATTCGCCCTTGAACAGAAAGGTGATAGCCTGACTGTGATTCATATAACAAATCCCACCCATTATCTGCTACTTCCGATAGAAGAAGAAAGCGAAGAAAGTCAGGTCTGCCTGAACACAGGAGATGCTGCCGATACTGATATGGATATTCGTCTGGCACAGGATAAAGTAGATTATTTTGTTCCGTTCGCTCTGCCTGCCGATGTCAAAACGGCTACCGTACATATCCGTAATAAATCAAAGGATGCACTTTGCTGGAAAGAAATTAAGTTATCCGATACGTTTGATACAACCAATACGGAAAAGTTTCGTCCTGTTTATCACCATACTCCCCTCTATGGCTGGATGAATGATGCTAACGGATTGGTGTATAAAGATGGAGAATATCATTTATATTATCAATATAATCCTTATGGCTCCAAATGGGGAAATATGCATTGGGGACATTCTATCAGTAAAGACCTGATGCATTGGGAGCATCTGGCTGCTGCCATTGCCCGCGATACATTGGGACATATCTTTTCCGGAAGTTCTATTGTCGACCAAGAGAATACAGCCGGTTATGGAGAAGGTTCTATCCTGGCTTTTTACACTTCTGCCAGTGATAAGAATGGGCAGATTCAATGTCTGGCCTACAGTAATGACAACGGTCGCACCTTTACGAAATATGAAAATAATCCTGTCCTGCGTCCTTCGGATGGATTAAAAGATTTCCGTGACCCGAAAGTTTTCCGATATGAACCGGAGAATAAATGGGTGATGATTGTTTCTGCTGATAAAGAAATGCGTTTCTATGATTCAAAGAATTTGAAAGACTGGAATTATATGAGCAGTTTCGGTGAGGGCTATGGAATGCAACCTTGTCAGTTTGAATGTCCGGACATGGTGGAACTTCCGGTAAATGGAGATGTGAACCGCAAGAAATGGGCGTTGATAGTGAATGTAAATCCGGGGTGCTATTTTGGTGGTAGCGCAACTCAATATTTTGTAGGAGACTTTGATGGAACGAAATTTATTTGTGACAATCAGCCAAATGTCACGAAATGGTTGGATTGGGGCAAAGATCACTATGCCACCGTTTGTTTCTCGAATACCGGTGATCGTGTGATTGCTGTACCTTGGATGAGTAATTGGCAATATTGCAATATCGTTCCGACAAAACAGTTCCGTAGTGCCAATGCGTTGCCGCGCGAGTTGGGGCTTTATACACAGGATGGCGAACTCTATCTTTCGGCAGCTCCGGTGGCGGAGATAAAAATTTTGCGGAAAGAAAACAAGGAGATTGCTGCATTTACGGTTGTGAATGATTATCATATTGATTCTTTATTGGCTGATAATGACGGAGCTTATGAATTAGCATTGGAGATTACTACCGGTGAAGCGGAGATTATGGGATTCAGTCTCTTTAATGATAAAGGTGAAAAGGTGGACATTTATTTCAATCTTCCGGAAAAGAAACTGGTAATGGATCGGACGAAAAGCGGTATCGTAGATTTCGGAAAGAACAGCGTACCTCATGAAATAGAAGCACATGACCGCAGAAAGACGACTTCTATCAATTATATTGATGATTTCGCATTAGCTACCTGGGCACCGATAAAGAAAGAAAATAAATATGCTTTGGATGTTTTTGTTGATAAATGTTCTGTAGAAATATTCCTGAACGGAGGAAAGATAGCAATGACCAATCTCATTTTTCCGTCGGAACCATACAACCGTATGTGTTTTTATAGCAAGGGAGGTACGTTTAATGTCAATTCATTCAATGTGTATCGGTTAGGTTTATAAGTTAGGTTTTTGTAGATTAGAATTAGGTGTTGGTAGCTGTCAGATGTGAAATCTGGCAGCTACTTTTGTTGATTACTCATTAATTTCAATCGTGTATCCTCCTTGGAATATCTCACTTGGTTGCAAGTGTTGCATCCAGTCTTTATCTTTATATTCACCAGTATAATGTGCGCGGTCGCAACGTCCATACCAAGGCTCGATGCAGACAAAAGGAGCATTCTTTGCAGGTGGCGACCAAAGGCCGACTACCGGAGCATTAAAGTGTAAACTTAAATAAGCCCGTTTCTCCTTATTATAGATGGTAACTTTGCGAACCTGTTCATTTTCCAAGATCAAAGCATCTTTATCAAACGTATGAGTATCCAATGGTAATAATCCGTCTGTCAACTCTAAGGAATACTCAACAGAAGGATCAGCGCATCCCTTTTCAGAAATAAGAATATACTTCAAATCGTCTTTCCTGTCGAATCCGAAGAACCCTCTTTCTAAACTGTTCGCATCAAACTCCGGCCAGTAGAAAGCAGGATGTGCCCCAATCTGAAAATGCATTTCTTTGTCACCGGTATTCTTTACTTTCCATATCACCTCAATCTGCTTTCCTTGAATGCGATAACCTATTTCCAGACAGAATGGAAACGGATAGTTTTGCAAAGTCTCTTCACTACTGATAAGACGGTAATATACTTCATCTTCTTTTTCGGAAACAAGCGTAAATTCCATGTCGCGGGCAAATCCATGTTGGGTAAGTGTATAAGGAATCCCTTCATTGCGATATTCATTTTCCCATACGCTTCCGACAATAGGGAATAGGACAGGAGAGTGACGTTTCCAAAAAGCAGGATCCGCTTGCCACAGATATTCTTTTCCATTGGCGAAGATACTGCAAAGTTCAGCTCCGTGAGGAGATACTTGAATGGTAAGTTGTTCGTTGGAGATTGTTTTCATATCGTATTTACTTATTTGTTGGATTATCATTAGATTCGTCTTTTAAGAGAATGCCACTTTTTGCGTTTAAGGGAGAGATTACTTTCTTTCCCGTTTTAGTTTCAAGTTCCAGTCGTGCATTGCGGGCTATTTCTCCACCTTGATGGGCAACATCTATATGTTCTTTGAACGTTTCCGGATTATTGGCTTCGGAGATTTCTTTAGTCGAAAGTTCAGCAAGCATATTCAGTATCAACTCTTTGTTAGTCATATTGTCCCGCAGATTTTCCTTTTTCAATCCTTTGAACTGCTTATACTCCTTCGCTGTCATATCCGACCACGTCTGGTAAATAATATCCGTGAGTGTAGCGAATTGAGCGCCCTCCTGTAATCCGTGTTTTTTCCATTCATCAGTTAAATCCTTGCGGATTTCTATTGATTTCAGACGTTGATTAATCCAGTTGTCAGAATACCCCATCCGTTTGTAATCCATTAAAGCCTGATCGATGGATAATTCGGGGTCTTGTATTTGGTTGAGACGTTCGCTGGCAACTTTGGCCATCCATAGTTTGAAAGGTTCTGCCTTGGGAGAAGGTATAGATTGAATAAGGCGGAGAAGTTGTTCGGTATCGGCAACGTCGGTAAGGTACTTTTTCCCATCAGTAGCCTGCATTTTCAGTTGACTACAATTTGTAGTCAACTCACTTCCTTCTTTTTTGAGTCGTGTTTTTAGTACGCTCCAATATTTACGGGGATTAGGACTATCCGTTAGTATTGCTACTACATCTACTATTGAAAAATACCATTTCTCTTGTTCATCATCCCATACTGTACGTACCCTTTTTTCTTCGAAGAGTTTTAAAGCTTGTTGCTTAGTCATGAATTTTGTTTTTAGTTATCTTTTATCGAAAAACAGTCCTTTTTGTAGGGCTTATATTACTACACAAAGGTAGCATTTTCTATACTTATAACAGAATATAAGTCCTATAATTGTCGCACTAAAAAGAAATCTGTATAAAACCCTATAAAATAGCGTTCTATGCAACAAATGTTACAGCCTTTGAAACATCTTTTTTAGTCGATTGACGTAAATCAACCGTAATTTGCATTATCGATAAAGATAAAATTCGTACTTTTAATTTAATAACATCAAACTAATGCTTAGTATTATGAAGAACAAAAAACTTCTTTGCAGCGTTTGTTTCCTGTTTACTTTCATGTCAGTCCTTTGGGGACAAAACATAACGGTGAAGGGAAACGTTACTTCTAAAACGGATGGACAGCCGGTTATCGGTGCCTCTGTTGTTGAAGCTTCAGCTACTACTAATGGAACAATTACTGATTTAGATGGTAATTTCACCCTTTCGGTTCCGGCTAACTCAACTTTAAAGATTACGTATATTGGTTATAAACCGGTGACCGTAAAATCGGCTACAATCGTTAATGTACTATTGGAAGAAGACACTCAAATGGTAGATGAAGTTGTTGTAACAGGCTATACTACCCAGCGAAAAGCCGACTTGACCGGTGCTGTTTCCGTAGTAAAAGTAGATGAAATTCAGAAACAAGGTGAGAACAATCCGGTGAAAGCCCTTCAAGGACGTGTTCCCGGCATGAACATTACTGCCGATGGTAATCCGAGCGGATCGGCTACCGTGCGTATTCGTGGTATCGGTACGTTGAACAACAACGACCCGCTTTATATCATCGACGGTGTTCCTACCAAAGCTGGTATGCACGAATTGAACGGTAATGACATTGAATCCATTCAAGTGCTGAAAGATGCGGCTTCGGCCTCTATCTATGGCTCGCGTGCCGCAAATGGTGTTATCATCATTACTACCAAACAAGGCAAAAAAGGACAAATCAAAGTAAACTTTGACGCTTCGGTTTCTGCCTCCATGTACCAAAGCAAGATGGATGTGCTCAATACGGAACAGTACGGACGTGCCATGTGGCAGGCCTATGTAAACGATGGCGAGAATCCGAATGGTAATGCCTTGGGATATAACTACAACTGGGGATACAATGCCGATGGAAATCCGGTATTATATGGTATGAGTCTTTCCAAATATTTGGATTCGAAGAATACGATGCCTGTGGCAGATACCGACTGGTTTGATGAAATCACCCGTACAGGTGTTATCCAGCAATACAATCTGTCTGTCAGCAACGGTTCGGAAAAAGGTTCTTCCTTCTTCTCATTGGGCTACTATAAAAACCTGGGCGTTATTAAAGATACAGACTTCGACCGTTTCTCGGCCCGTATGAACAGCGATTATAAATTGATTGATGATATATTGACTATCGGTCAGCATTTCACATTAAACCGTACTTCGGAAGTGCAAGCTCCCGGCGGAATTATCGAAACTGCTTTGGATATTCCTTCCGCCATTCCCGTTTATGCTTCGGATGGTTCATGGGGAGGACCGGTAGGAGGATGGCCGGACCGTCGTAATCCTCGTGCCGTACTCGAATACAATAAAGACAATCGATACACGTACTGGCGTATGTTCGGTGATGCTTATGTGAATTTAAGCCTTTTCAAAGGATTGAATGTACGGTCTACTTTCGGTCTGGACTATGCTAACAAACAAGCCCGTTACTTCACTTATCCTTATCAGGAAGGAACGCAGACCAACAACGGCAAGAGTGCAGTAGAAGCCAAACAGGAACACTGGACCAAATGGATGTGGAATGCCATTGCCACTTATCAGTTGGAGATAGGCAAACATCGTGGAGACGTGATGGCAGGTATGGAGTTGAACCGTGAAGATGACAGCCATTTCTCCGGATATAAAGAAGACTTCTCCATCCTTACCCCGGATTATATGTGGCCCGATGCAGGTAGTGGTACGGCACAGGCTTACGGTGCCGGTGAAGGTTATTCACTTGTCTCTTTCTTCGGTAAAATGAACTATTCTTATGCTGACAGATATCTGCTTTCATTGACTATTCGTCGTGACGGTTCTTCCCGCTTCGGTAAAAATCATCGTTACGCCACTTTCCCTTCCGTATCTTTGGGATGGCGCATCACGCAGGAAAACTTTATGAAAGAGTTGACTTGGCTGGACGATTTGAAACTGCGTGCTTCATGGGGACAGACCGGTAATCAGGAAATCTCCAACCTTGCCCGTTACACGATTTACGCGCCCAACTATGGTACAACAGATTCCTTCGGAGGTCAGAGCTACGGTACAGCATACGATATTACCGGTTCCAATGGAGGCAGCACTCTACCTTCCGGATTCAAACGTAACCAGATCGGAAATGATAATATCAAGTGGGAGACAACCACACAGACCAATGTCGGTATCGACTTCAGCCTGTTCAAACAATCCCTCTATGGTTCATTGGAATACTATTATAAGAAAACAACCGACATCCTGACCGAAATGGCCGGTGTAGGAGTATTGGGAGAAGGTGGCAGCCGTTGGATTAATTCGGGTGCGATGAAAAACCAAGGCTTTGAATTCAATCTGGGTTATCGTAACAAGACTGCTTTCGGACTGACTTACGACCTGAATGGAAACATCTCCACCTACCGGAATGAAATTCTTGAATTACCGGAAACGGTAGCCGCTAATGGTAAGTTTGGTGGTAATGGAGTAAAGAGTGTAGTCGGACATACTTACAATGCACAAGTGGGTTACATTGCCGATGGTATTTTCAAATCACAGGAAGAAGTTGACAATCATGCTACCCAGGAAGGAGCAGCTGTCGGCCGTATTCGCTATCGTGACATCGACCACAACGGTGTGATTGATGAAAAAGACCAGGAATGGATTTACGATCCTACTCCTTCTTTCAGCTACGGCTTGAATATCTATCTGGAATATAAGAACTTCGATCTGACTATGTTCTGGCAAGGCGTGCAGGGAGTGGATATCATTAGTGACGTAAAGAAGAAAAGCGATTTCTGGAGTGCAGCCAATGTCGGCTTCCTGAACAAAGGAACCCGTTTGCTCAATGCCTGGTCGCCTACCAATCCGAATTCCAATATCCCGGCATTGACTCGTAGCGATACAAACAATGAACAGCGCGTCTCCACTTATTTTGTAGAAAACGGTTCTTTCCTGAAACTGCGCAATATCCAGTTAGGATATACAGTTCCGGCAGTCATCTCCAAGAAGTTGAGAATGGAACGCTTGCGTTTCTATTGCAGTGCACAAAACCTGCTGACTATCAAAAGTAAGGACTTTACAGGAGAAGATCCGGAGAATCCGAACTTCTCTTATCCGATCCCTGTGAATATCACATTCGGACTTAACATCGGATTTTAATTCACCTCATTTATAAAACGAACGATTATGAAAAAGATATTATATATAGCAACCATCGGATTTACCTTGCTGACAAGCAGTTGTGACGATTTCTTGGATCGTCAGGTTCCGCAGGGCATTGTGACCGGAGATCAGATCGCTTCTCCCGAATACGTGGACAACCTCGTGATTTCAGCCTACGCCATTTGGGCGACAGGTGACGATATCAACTCTTCTTTCTCTCTTTGGAATTATGATGTACGTTCCGACGATTGTTATAAAGGTGGTTCCGGAACAGAAGACGGTGGTGTGTTCAACGCACTGGAGATTTCCAAAGGTATCAACACTACAGACTGGAACATCAACGATATATGGAAAAGACTGTATCAATGCATCACTCGTGCCAACACAGCCTTACAGTCACTCAACCTGATGGATGAAAAAACTTATCCGCTGAAGAACCAGCGCATTGCTGAAATGAGATTCCTGCGCGGTCATGCTCACTTTATGTTGAAGCAACTGTTCAAGAAGATTGTTATCGTGAACGATGAAAACATGGACCCGGATGCTTACAACGAGCTTTCGAATACCACTTATACCAATAACGAACAATGGCAAAAGATAGCAGACGACTTCCAGTTTGCTTACGACAATCTGCCGGAGATACAAATGGAAAAAGGACGTCCTACCCAGGCTGCCGCTGCCGCTTATCTGGCAAAGACCTACCTGTATAAGGCTTACCGCCAGGACGGAGTGAACAACAACCTTACCGGTATCAACGAGGAAGACTTGAAACAGGTGGTGAAATATACCGATCCCCTTATCATGGCCAAAGCCAGTTACGGACTGGAAACTGATTATAGCATGAACTTCCTGCCGCAATACGAAAATGGTTCAGAATCTGTATGGGCTATTCAGTATTCTATCAACGACGGAACCTACAACGGTAACTTGAACTGGGGAATGGGATTGACAACTCCGCAAATACTCGGTTGCTGTGATTTCCACAAGCCGAGCCAGAATCTGGTGAATGCTTTCAAAACTGATTCGCAGGGAAAACCGCTGTTCAGCACTTATGATAATGAGAACTACGAGGTTACGTCAGACAATGTAGACCCCCGTTTATTCCACACGGTAGGTATGCCGGGCTTCCCTTATAAATACAACGAAGGCTACATGATTCAGAAGAATGATGACTGGAGTCGTAGCAAGGGACTTTACGGATATTATGTTTCTCTCAAAGAGAATGTAGACCCGGATTGTGACTGTTTGAAGAAAGGTTCTTATTGGGCAAGTTCTCTGAACCATATCGTCATCCGTTATGCAGACGTATTGCTGATGCGTGCCGAAGCCCTGATACAGTTGAACGATGGACGTATCGCTGACGCTATCTCACTTATCAATGATGTACGCAGCCGTGCAGCCGGAAGTACCATGCTGATTTTCAATTACAAAGAAGAGTACGGAGTAAACTTCAAAGTAACCCCTTATGAACTGAAAGCCTATGCACAGGACGAAGCGATGAAAATACTGAAATGGGAACGTCGTGTAGAGTTCGGAATGGAAAGTTCACGTTTCTTCGACCTCGTAAGATGGGGAGAAGCCAAAGACGTCATCAATGCTTATTATGTAACCGAAGCATCCCGTTGCTCTGTCTACAAGAATGCGGGTTTCACAGAAAATAAGAACGAATACCTCCCTGTTCCATTCGAACAGATCAGTGCTAGTAATGGAAATTATACACAGAATTTCGGTTGGTAACCATCAATCTTAAAACAAAGAATAACATGAAATCAATCATAAAACAACTTTATACAATCCTGTTGGTGACTGTAGCATGTCTGACAGCCACGGGATGTAGTGATGACTTCAAATCCAATCTTCGTCTGGACGGAGATGTATGGGTGAACGCTATCAAGCTGGATGCATACGCGGGAACGATCGATTATCAGAATAAAACAATCGTAGTAGGAGTTCCTTACGATTATGACGTAACCCGGATGGCAGTCACAGAAATGAATCTTTCCGAAGGAGCTACGGCCAGCATCGCTGTCGGTGAGACCATCGACTTTTCTCTTCCCGTATCTTTGACAGTGAAGAATGGTGATGTACAAATGAGCTACACGATTACCGTGAAGAGAGATGAGGCGAAGATTCTGACTTTCAAGCTGAATGATACTTATGTGGGTAAAGTAGACCAGTTATCCAAAACGATATCTGTGGTTGTGCCGCTGACGGTGGACATCACCCAGCTGAAAGGTACATTTACCGTATCAGATGGAGCCACCGTGACTCCAGCATCCGGAAGTATCCAGGACTTTACAAATCCTGTCACCTATACGGCAACTTACCGTTCGGCAGTTACTCCTTATGTAGTGACAGTCACTCAAGGAAATGTGATTCCGACTGCCTTTGTCGGTACAGCTTCTTCCGTGAGTCAGCTGACAAGTCCTGAAGAAAAAGCCGCTGCCCAATGGATGATGGATAATATATCAATGTCCGAATATATCTCATTCAAAGATATAGTAGATGGAAAAGTTGATTTAGGTAAATATACCGCAATCTGGTGGCACTTCCACGCAGATAATGGCGACAATCCTCCTTTGCCGGACGATGCAAAAGCAGCCGTAGAGAAGTTTAAAGTCTATTATCAGAATGGTGGTAACCTTCTATTGACCCGCTACGCAACTTTCTATATTAAGGACCTTAGCATTGCAAAAGATGAACGTGTACCGAACAACAGTTGGGGAGGAAACGAAGATTCACCTGAAATAGTATCTGCTCCGTGGAGCTTCCCGATTACCGGTAATGAATCGCATCCATTGTTCCAGGATTTAAGATGGAAAGATGGAGACAAGTCAACAGTATACACTTGTGATGTCGGCTATGCGATAACCAATAGTACAGCCCAATGGCATATCGGAACAGACTGGGGAGGCTATGCCGACTTGAACGAATGGCGCAATCTGACAGGAGGAATCGATCTGGCACGTGGAGGTGATGGTGCGGTAGTCATTGCCGAATTCGAGCCGCGCTCCAATAGTGGACGTACGATCTGCATCGGTTCCGGTTGTTACGACTGGTATGGTAAAGGAGTAGACGCTTCTGCCGACTACTACCACTATAACGTGGAGCAAATGACTCTGAATGCAATCAACTACTTATGTAAATAAAAGAATAAGCGATAATTATGAAAAATATGATCTTACATATAGCATTAACCACGCTGTTGGCCTCAATGACCGCTTGCAGTGATGAGATGGACCCCGTATTGACCCAGAAAGATTGGGATGGTACAGCCACTTATTTCCAATCGACCGACGAACACGGCTTCTCCATGTATTACAAACCGCAGGTAGGCTTTATCGGTGACCCGATGCCATTTTATGATCCGGTTGCCAAGGATTTTAAAGTGATGTATCTGCAAGATTACCGTCCGAACCCCGAAGCTACTTACCACCCCATTTTCGGGGTGGCAACCAAAGACGGTGCCACTTATGAATCCCTTGGCGAACTGATTTCCTGCGGAGCCCGCGACGAACAGGATGCGGCAATCGGTACAGGAGGTACAATCTACAATCCGGCTGATAAACTCTATTACACATTCTATACCGGTAATAAGTTCAAACCCTCTTCCGACCAGAATGCACAAGTCGTGATGGTAGCTACTTCGCCTGACTTCAAAACATGGACTAAAAACCGTACTTTCTACCTGAAAGGAGATACTTACGGCTATGATAAGAATGACTTCCGCGACCCGTTCCTGTTTCAGACCGAAGACGGTGTTTATCACATGTTGATCGCTACCCGTAAAAACGGAAAAGGGCACATTGCCGAATTTACCTCTACCGACTTGAAAGAGTGGGAATCTGCCGGAACATTTATGACTATGATGTGGGATCGTTTCTACGAATGTCCTGACGTATTCAAGATGGGAGACTGGTGGTATTTGATTTACTCCGAACAGGCTTCTTTTATGCGCAAAGTACAATACTTCAAAGGCAGAACGCTGGAAGATTTAAAGGCAACCACTGCCAATGACGCCGGAATATGGCCGGACAGTCGCGAAGGTATGCTGGACAGTCGTGCATTCTACGCAGGCAAGACCGCTTCCGACGGAACGAACCGTTACATCTGGGGCTGGTGTCCCACACGTGCCGGCAATGATAACGGAAACGTAGGTGATGTAGAACCCGAATGGGCAGGCAATCTGGTGGCACAACGCTTGATTCAGCACGAAGACGGTACGTTGACGCTCGGAGTTCCCGATGCAATCGACCGTAAATACACTTCTGCCCAAGAAGTGAAAGTAATGGCTAAAGAAGGAAATGTAACAGAAAGCGGTAAGACATATACGTTGGCCGAAGGTGCTTCTGTCATTTTCAACCGACTGAAAGTACATAACAAGATTTCCTTTACCGTAAAGGCATCCTCGAATACAGATCGTTTTGGAATCTCTTTTGTTCGTGGAACGGACTCCAAATCATGGTACAGTATCCATGTCAACGCTGATGAAGGCAAAGCTAACTTCGAGAAAGATGGCGATGATGCCAAATATCTGTTTGATAACAAATTCAACATCCCGGCCGATAACGAATACCGTGTGACAATTTACAGTGACCAGTCGGTTTGTGTGACTTATATCAACGACCAGTTATCTTTCACAAACCGTATCTATCAGATGCAGAAGAATCCATGGTCACTCTGCTGTTATAAAGGTGAAATCACCGTATCAAACATTCAGGTGAGTACATATTAATAGAAAAGTAACATCTTTTACAGTGTTTGAAACAAAAGTGACAGGCGCTTCATCCCGGAGCGCCTATCTTTGCACTGTAACAACCTTAATACCATAAAGCATGAATTTAAAACTCTCTTCCAAACAAATTCAAACCTTCGCGGTTTTACTTTGCATGATTGTGATGAATATCTCCCTATCCGCTCGTGCGGATAACTCTCCTCTATTAATAAAAGACTTAGGAGAAGGACATTGTCTTGTACGCGTCAACACTAATCAGAAATATCTGTTGTTGCCCGTAGAAGATGCATCTCCCGACGTGCGTATCCGCATGATTGTCGATAATAAGGAAGTGGATAACTTCGATGTCCGCCTGGCCATCCATAAAGTCGATTACTTTGTCCCGGTAGACCTTTCGGCTTATTCCGGCAAACAAATCTCTTTCAAATTTAAAATGAATTCGAACGATCCGATTCGTGTCAACCTTTCACCGGATAACACGGCTTGTTGCAAGGAAATGAAGTTGTCCGACACGTTTGACACTAGCAATCGCGAAAAGTTCCGTCCCACCTACCACTTCTCACCTCTCTACGGATGGATGAACGACCCCAACGGAATGGTATATAAAGACGGAGAATACCACCTGTTCTATCAATACAACCCATACGGTTCCAAATGGGGTAATATGAACTGGGGACATGCCATCAGCAAAGACCTCATCAACTGGGAACATCGTCCCGTAGCCATTGCGCCGGATGCATTTGGAACCATCTTCAGCGGTTCGGCTGTGGTAGATTCTAAAAATACTGCTGGCTTCGGTGCTGGCGCCATCATCGCTATTTATACCCAAAATGGTGACCGCCAAGTGCAGAGCATCGCTTACAGCACCGACAACGGACGCTCTTTTACTAAATATGAAAATAATCCCGTACTGGTATCCGAAGCACGCGACTTCCGCGACCCGAAAGTCTTCTGGTATGAAGGCACTCAACGCTGGATTATGGCATTGGCAGTAGGGCAGGAGATGCAATTCTTCTCATCTCCCAACCTGAAAGACTGGACATTCGAAAGCAGCTTCGGCAAGGGACAGGGTGCTCACGGAAACGTTTGGGAGTGTCCCGACCTGTTCGAACTTCCGGTAGAGGGAACGAATGAAAAGAAATGGGTGTTACTTTGCAGCTTGGGCGACGGTCCTTTCGGTGACTCGGCCACTCAATACTTTGTCGGAACGTTCAACGGAAAAGAATTTGTAAATGAATCACCCTCCAAAACCAAATGGATGGACTGGGGAAAAGACCATTACGCCACTGTAACTTGGAGTGATGCTCCCGACAACCGTCGCATTGCTATCGCATGGATGAGCAACTGGCAATATGCAAACGATGTTCCTACCTCTCAATACCGTAGCCCGAACTCTGTTCCTCGCGATTTGAGCCTGTTCACCGTAGATGGCGAAACTTATCTTCAGTCGGCTCCCTCTCCCGAACTGCTGAAACTGCGTGACATCTCCAAGAAACGCTCGTTCAAAGTGAACGGAATGCGTACCATCAAAGACATGATTGCCGGCAATGAGGGTGCATACGAAATAGAACTGACTATCGAAAATCAACATGCAGATGTAATCGGCTTCCGTCTCTACAATGACAAAGGCGAAGAAGTGGATATGCAATATGACATGAAAGAAAAGAAATTCTCGATGGACCGCCGCAAGAGCGGAGAGGTTGGTTTCAATGAGAACTTCCCAATGTTGACCTGGACGGCTATTAAAAGTGGAAAAGACGAATTGAAACTCCGTCTGTTTGTCGACAAATCCAGTGTGGAAGCCTTTGGTGATGGCGGACGTTTTGTGATGACTAATCAGGTATTCCCGTCGGAACCTTACACTCATATCGACTTTTATAGTAAAGGAGGAGCGTATAAAGTAGATTCGTTTGTGATCTACAAGTTGAAGAAATAAGCTCATTCTCCTTACTCTATGCGCTCTTTCCTCGTTTCTTTGGAGTAGAATACTTCTTTCCCTATAGCCTAATACTTCTTTCCTTATGGAAGAGTACGTCTGTCCTAGTGGAAGAGTTCTAATAAAGCACGGAGATACTTGCTTCAAAGCTACGGTTCTGTTAGTTCGTCACGGCCGTGACGAGATCCTCCCACGGCCGTGGTGAGAACTCTTCACAGCCGTGGGAAGAAGCTACCACGGCCGTGGTAACCCAACAATACCGTAGCTTTAAAGTAACAAGGAACGGGAGATACACCAACTATATAAAGGACTGATGCATACATTGCCGTAGGGTTATGTGCTCCGCCCTATGGAAACAGAATTCATCATATAAAAGATAAAATAATGGAAAACAGTAAAAACTCTTCCCTCTCCAAACTAATCCCGGTGATGCTTTGCTTCTTCGCCATGGGATTCGTTGACCTGGTAGGCATTGCCTCCAATTACGTAAAGGCAGACCTTGGTCTGTCGGACTCACAGGCGAATATCTTTCCGTCACTGGTATTCTTCTGGTTCCTGATTTTCTCCGTACCCACCGGCATGCTGATGAGCCGCATTGGTCAGAAGAAAACCGTATTGCTTAGTTTGATTGTGACTTTCGCTTCTCTGTTGCTACCCGTTTTCGGCGACAGCTATATGCTGATGCTGATTTCCTTCTCCCTCCTAGGCATTGGAAATGCGTTGATGCAGACTTCTCTGAATCCGTTACTTTCCAATATCGTGCGTGGCGACCGCCTGGCAAGTAGTCTGACTTTCGGTCAGTTTGTGAAAGCCATTGCTTCTTTCCTGGCACCTTATATCGCCATGTGGGGAGCGACACAGGCCATTCCGACTTTCGATTTAGGCTGGCGCATCCTGTTCCCTATTTATATGATTGTAGCTGTCATCGCTATTCTTCTGCTCAATGTCACACAGATTGAAGAGGAAAAAGAAGATGGCAAACCGTCTACTTTCGGACAATGTATCGCCCTGCTTGGTAAACCGTTTGTCCTGCTTTGTTTCATTGGTATCATGTGTCATGTCGGCATTGACGTAGGTACGAACACTACCGCCCCGAAGATTCTGATGGAGCGCATCGGCATGGGATTGGATGATGCTGCTTTTGCAACCAGTCTTTATTTTATTTTCCGTACGGCGGGCTGTTTTCTGGGTTCTTTCATTTTGCGTAAGATGTCTCCGAAATCTTTCTTCGGCATTAGTGTAGTGATGATGTTGATTGCCATGATCGGTTTGTTTATCTTCCATGAAAAGGCAATTATCTATGCTTGCATAGCCTTGATTGGTTTCGGCAACTCCAATGTATTTTCCGTTATCTTCTCGCAGGCATTGCTTTATCTGCCGGGTAAGAAAAACGAAGTTTCCGGCTTGATGATTATGGGACTTTTCGGCGGGACGGTGTTTCCGTTGGCAATGGGAGTGGCTTCGGATACTTCCATGGGACAGAATGGTGCTATCGCCGTAATGACGGTGGGCGTGCTTTATCTCTTGTATTATACGTTCCGTATCAGAAAATAATTTTATAACTTTGGAAACAATAAAACCCGTATATCATGAATAATATAATTGTAGGAATGGGCGAAGCACTTTGGGATGTGTTGCCCGAAGGAAAGAAAATCGGTGGTGCTCCGGCAAACTTTGCCTATCATGTATCACAGTTTGGTTTTGACAGTCGTGTAGTGAGTGCCGTAGGCAGGGATGAACTGGGAGAAGAAATTCTGAAAGTATTCAACGAGAAGAAGTTGAAGATGCAGATCGAACAAGTAGATTATCCTACCGGTACGGTGCAGGTGACGCTCGATGATGAGGGCGTGCCTTGTTACGAAATCAAAGAGGGTGTGGCGTGGGACAACATTCCCTTTACGGATGAGCTGAAACGTCTGGCCTTGAGCACACGTGCTGTTTGCTTCGGTTCGCTGGCTCAACGTAATGACGTGAGCCGTGCCACTATCAACCGCTTTCTGGATACGATGCCTGATATAGACGGACAGCTCAAGATATTTGATATCAATCTCCGCCAGGATTTCTACTCTAAAGAGGTGCTGCGTGAATCGTTCCGCCGCTGCAACGTCCTGAAGATAAACGACGAAGAACTGGTGACTATCAGCCGCATGTTTGGTTATCCCGGTATCGACTTGCAGGATAAATGCTGGATTCTGTTGGCAAAATACAACCTGAAGATGTTGATTCTCACTTGCGGCATCAATGGCAGCTATGTGTTCACACCGGGCGTTGTCTCTTTCCAGGAGACGCCCAAAGTACCGGTTGCCGACACAGTGGGCGCAGGCGATTCTTTTACGGCTGCTTTCTGTGCTTCCATTCTCAATGGAAAACCGGTGCCCGAAGCGCATAAACTGGCTGTCGAGGTTTCTGCTTATGTTTGCACACAGAGCGGTGCGATGCCCGAACTTCCGCAGGTTTTGAAAGATAGACTGATGTAATTTTTCTATAAATACAAAGGAGTAAAGGTATATCTCATAGTATGGGGTATACCTTTTTCATTTCTTCCCCTTTATTGTTGGATTTTTGTGCTAATTGTATACCTTTGTGCGATTCACACAAATAATAACTAAAAAGAGAATGTCACTTTATGAAACATGTTTCTATTTTACTCCGCTCAAGAAGCTGGAATGTACTTTTACTTCTATGCATGACCCTTCCTTTATTTGCACAAAAAGAGTATAAAATTGACCAGGTATCTGTCGTTAATGTAGGTGATGGCAGACTTTTGTACCGTGACCTGACAACGGAAAATCCACTGAACGATGAACACCGCATCATAGACGGTTACCACTCTGCCTATCTGTTGGCTTCTTTCAAAGATGGCTTTTACGATGGCAGCTATAAAGAATATCTGGATAATATTCTCATCACGGAGGGCACTTACAAGGAGGGACGGAAACAGGGGCTGTTCAAGATTTACTCTAAGTTTGATGGTAAATTGAAAGAAGAGAAGTCATATAAAGAAGGTAAACTGGACGGTACGAGCAAGACCTATTTTACTACCGGAAAGGTGGAGACGGAGAAAGGTTACCGGATGGGGAAAGAGCATGGCAAACATTTGTCCTACGAATCCGATGGAACCTTGCGGATGGATCATAACTACAAAGATGGTCGTCAGGTAGGCAAGCAATATACTTTTATGAAAGGCACTCACGAACTCTACGAAACGATTTATTATAATGAAGACGGATTGAAAGAGGGTAAATTTTCCTCTATGTTTACCTTTGGAGCGCCTTACGTACTGGGTAGCTACAAGAACGGGCAGAAAGAAGGAGCATGGATGAAATTCGCCGAAACTGGTGACACGCTTACGATTGAAACTTATCAGAATGGAAAAGAAGACGGATTGCAAGTCTTGTTCAGCCCTACTAAGGGAACCCGGGAAAAAGAATATTACATGAAGAATGACCGCAAGGACGGATTATATCGGGAGTACAACCCGGCGAATGGCGAATTGAAATACGAAGCAACCTACCAGCAAGGCAGATTGAACGGAAAAGAGCGCCAGTTAGTAGTAAGTAACCGGTTCGACTATTGGGAGATAACTACGTATGTGAACGGACGTCCGAATGGTCCTTATGAGGCCCGTTATGTGAAGAACGATAAGCTGCGCGAGTGTGGAGAATACAAAAACGGACATCGCGTCGGTCGTTGGAAACGCTATGACATTGACGGTAAACTGGAGAAAGAATGGGAAGAAAATTAAATGAGATACGAAACGTACAGGCATAAAAAAAGGAGCAACGCCTTGCTCCAACCTTTGTTAACCTTAAATCTAATACTATGAAAAACACATTGCAAAGATATGCGAATAATCGAGTGATTTATAGCATACTCACAGTTTTATTTTCTATTTTTGTTCTCAATCAATCTATCGAATACTATGAACACAATGCTATGCCAGCTAAAGAGCCTGTTGTTATTGGGAGTCCTGCTTTTTGCCAATGGAGCATTCGGACAACCGATGATCTGGGATGATACCTCTCCCGAAACGATCGTTTTCGAACTGACTAACAAAGAGGCTTTGAAACTTCTCAAAGGCAAACTCCGACAGAAACAATGGGATAAAATACAGCAGACTCCTTTTGCTCGTTTCACGGATGCTTGGAGCAACCCTCCGGTCAAAGGGCATTTTCTGCTGGCTGATGTAGAGCGGAACGAAGTTCATTACCGCTATGCTCCGGTGATTCCTTTTCATGTTTTCCTTTTCAAGGAGTATGGTGTACTCACCTTGCAGGTGGTTGATGCCGGGGGAACTATCAGGAAAGACGCCAAAGTGCGGGTAGGCAGCAAGGCTGTTTATTACGATGAAGACAGTCAGACGTATACTGACGATAACTGGTCGCAGAAAGAACAGCATATCCTGACGGTTGAAGTGGATAAGTTTCGTGCGGTATTCGATTTGAGGAAACACCTTGTACCACCCTGGTATAAAAATGATTATGGCAGGCAAGATGCACCGGAGTTTTATAGTTACCTGATTACTGACAAGAATAAATACAGACCGGGCGAAACTGTCCGTTTCAAGTCTTATGCTCTCTCCGAACATAAACGTCCTCTGAAACAGGAACTTTCATTGTGGATGCGTGTCGGTTCTTCTTGGCGTGACTATAAGAAGATAATGTCCGTCGTCCCTTACCATCCGGGAGGCTTCGCCGGAGAATTCCTGTTGGCGGATTCATTGAACCTGAAGCTCGATCAGAGATATACTGTACAGCTTCGTGATAAGCGGGGACGCATCGTAGCCTCCACCAATTTTAAATATGAAGACTACGAACTGAACGGAAACAAGTTGTTGGTGAAGCTGGCTTCGAATGTGCAATATGCACCGCAGAGTAACCGCATGGATATCAGTGCAACGGATGCCAACGGACTTCCTTTGCGGGAGGTGAATGTAGAAGTGACTGTCGGCAGACAGCAGGTACTGAAGTCGTATGCACAGATACTTTCTTTGCCTGATACACTGATGTCCGTGCAGGCGGAACTGGATGCTTCCGGGAAAGCCTCGGTAGATATTCCTGCTCGGATATTCGGAGCTTCCGATTGCTTCTATACGGTGAATGTAGTTTTGCTTACGGCAGACAATAACCGTTTGGAGCAGCAGAGCAAAGCGACTTTCTACTATTCGTGCTATGATATGCAGTGCACTACGCAGGCGGATACCATTTGCTTTTCATTCTTCGACTTGGGAGTGGAACGTCCTGTGGCGGCCGAACTGACCTATGGTGAAAAGAAAGAAGTGAAGAAAGTGCGTTTGCCCTATCGCGAACCGTTCAATCAGGCGGTGACGGACTATCGTTTCAAAATACCGGAAACAGGATATGAAACGACGATTGCTTCCGCCGCACTTGACTCCAAACTGGAACTGAATGGCGGCATAGAAAAAGATTCGTTCTGTGTCTCCCTTTCCAATCCTTTGCAGCTGGAACTTTCCTGGTATGTGTATCAAGGTAACCGCCTGTTGCAGAAAGGTTCGGGAAAAGAGATGGAACACAAATCCGGAGAGATCGATCCCTCTTCCGTCTATTACGTAGAAGTATTTTATTTCATGGGGGATAAGGAATGTATGTTGAAACGCTCGTACACTTCACCCTCCGAACGGCTGGTGATTGAATCTGATTTGCCGGAACGAGTGTATCCCGGTCAGAAAGTGAAAACAAAATTGAACGTGACCAATATACAAGGGCGTCCGGTATCCAACGTCGATCTGACAGCTTTTGCGGTCAACACGCAGCTGGATTATCACGTACCCGATTTACCCTATTACGGGAGTGCACCCCGTCCGCGCGAGCAACGTGCTTCCTACTCAATGAAGCAAAAAGAGTATCTACATACGGGCACATTGGATTATCAGCATTGGAACCAGTTGCTTCATTTGGATAAGTTGCCTTATTATCAGTTTGCTTATCCTTCGGGAAATCTGTTCCGTCAGACGGTTGATACACCGGATGGAACCACCCAGTTTGCTCCTTATGTGATGCTGAACGGGCGGGCGGTGAATATCTATGTGATTGAGCAGAACGATGTTCCCTGCTATTTTTCGTGGACGGAACAGCCCAAGCAGTATTCTTTTCCTGTATTGCATCCGTCGGGAAAGCAGAAGATAACGTTGCGAATGCACGACAGGGCTTTCATCATTGATTCTCTGGCTTTCGACCGGGGCAAGAAAACGATTTTAAGTTTCGATATGAATCAGTTGCCGCAAGGAGTGGAAGTAGTCTGGTTGCGGCAGAGGAAAGGGAAATATGATGAGTATAAGTTTACTTCGGAAGAGAAGAAGCGTTATGAACGGTATCTTTGCCGTCTTCCGGTGATGGATGGGGCGGTATATACTTCGCTCGAACATAATGGAAAGCTGTTTCCGATTTCACTCATGGAGCTGTCGCGCTACAAGAAAAAGATATTGGCAGGTCCTGTGGAGCCAGGACCTTGGAAATATATGAATGGTGTGTTGTATCGGCATGAGGGAGGTTTCTCTTATGAATTCGAGGGCAATGTGGTTTATAAATATAAGGATGAGGAAATGTGCCCGGCTTATCTGAATTTTTCGTCTGTGGCAAAGATTCCGACTTTGAATGATTACCATTTATCACCGGAAAGATTCCGTAGTCTGGTGGCTGAACTTCGCAAGGGAAAGAGTTGGCATCCCACCCGGATTTATTTCTCCCTGCCGGATAAGACGTTGAATTTCCGGCTTCCGGAAGAAAAAGATTCTACCGGAGTGGCCAACTTGCTTTTTAAAGACTGCACTACCGGAGAACTGGTTTATCCGGATACCTTAGTGCAAATGAATAGAATATATTCCAAGTTTCCTGCCGGAACGTATGATGCGATTTTGCTTTATAACAATGGAAAGTATCTGAAACAGGATGCTCTGACGATACAATCATATACCTATCTGGATGTGGATATGGAGTCTCTGTCCTTGCACGAACGAGATTCGTTGTCAGCAGGGTGGCTCTTGCTGGGAAGAGGAATTGGCAGGATCGGTACAAACTTTCCTGGTTACAGGGAAATGAGGATCAGGCAGTATGTACGCAATTATGGCGGTAAAGTCTCCGGTTATGTGACGGATGCTACCGGAGAGCCTTTAATCGGGTGTAGCGTGGTGGTGAAAGGAACGACGGAGGGAACGATCACCGACATGGACGGATATTTCGAAATGGATTGTGACAGGGGAGGGGAACGGCTTTTGTTTAGCTATATCGGCTTTAAACAGCAGGAGATGAGAGCAACTCCCGGAGCCAATCTGTTGGTTACTTTGGAAGAAGATAGTCAGGCGCTGGAGGAAGTGGTCGTTGTAGGATACGGCACGCATTCAAGATATTCGTTGACGGGATCCGTTGCCGGACTAATGACTGGTTCTTCTTCTGTTGCTGCAACCGCACCTTTGGAGAAACTGGAAGAGCAAGATCAGAAAGCGAAAGAAGAAGCGGATAACGAACAGTTGTATAATGAACTGATGCAATTGAATGGCTTACGTAGGAATTTTTCGGATGTGGCTTTCTGGCAGCCTCGTTTGTTTACGGATAAAACCGGAACGGTACAGTTTGAAACAACTTTCCCCGATAATGTGACGAAATGGGAAACTGTCGTTTATGGCATGAACCGTCGTTTGCAGACGGGTACTTTCCGACGTTCCGTCCGTTCTTACAAACCGTTGATGGCGGAGTTGAAAACTCCCCGCTTCCTGGTGGAGGGGGATCAGAGTACGGTGGTCGGGACTATCCGCAATTATCTGGATGGGCAGCACATAGCCGGAAAAACACTGTTCTGCGTCGGAACGGATACGTTGAAACGTCAGGAAGTGAGTTTCACGGAGGGATTTCATGAAACAGTGCCGATGCAGGCAGCTCATACCGATAGCGTGACCATCAGCTATCTTTTCACTCGCGACGATGGCTATCAGGATGGAGAGGAATATACGATTCCGATACTGCCACAGGGAACTGAATTGGCGGAGGGCACATTGGGTATTCTGTCCGATGCAAAGACGGTCAAAGTGCAATCCGGCGCGGATGAAGAAGTGATGGTGAGTATCACCGACAATCAGTTGGACATCTATAAAGAATCGGTGAATTACTTGACAGGATACAAATTTTTGTGCAATGAGCAGCTGGCATCCAAGTTAATCGGTTTGTTGGCTTACCAACAGTATATGCAGAGTAAGGGCGAAAAGGTGAAAGTAGATAAAGCAATTCGACCTATTATCCATCGACTGACGAATCATCAGAACAAACATCAGTTATGGTCGTGGTGGGGGAACTCTGAAAATACTTCTTTCTGGATGTCTGCGCATATCCTGCGGGCTTTGAAGATGGCGCAAGATGCAGGTTATCCTGTGGAGTTGAATCTGAACGGTTTGAAAGTGGAGTATGCTCATACGCGTCCTTATCGAGGAATGAAACTGGAAGATATAGAAATACTTCATGCTCTGCATGAGTGGAAAGTAGAGGCGGATTATTCTTCGGCAGTCAGATTATTGGAACCTTTCGTCCGGCAACTGGAACAGAAAGAAGACTCGTTGGCAAATAGAAACAAGTATTATCGTCCTCTTTCCTACCTGAAAGAGAAACTGCTTCTCTGGGAAATCAAGCAACAGGTGGATTCGGTGAATGTGGGTGATAGTGTACGTCCTTATCTGAAAAAGGATCTGCTCGGAGGTGTTTACTGTGACGACGGACGGCGTACTTATTATTGGGAGGGAAATCAGATGATAAATACATTGATAGCCTACCGGATTATTAAAAATGACCCTTCCCTGTGTAAGTTGAAAGAAAATATGCAATTGTATATTTTGCGGACTAAGGAGCGCGGATGGAATACGTATCAGGCTTCTTCGGCTGTGGCAACTGTTCTGACCGATTTGCTGGCAGGTTCCGGAGGGATGTCAGGAACGTCGGTGTCTGTGAGCGGTAAGGATCATCAACGAATTACGGAATTTCCTTATCATGCCCGGCTGACAGCAGGCGACAGTCTGCTTATTTCAAAAACGGGAAAAGAGCCTTTATTGTATAGCGTCTATTCAATGAAGCGTGTGATGAATGCTCGTCAGAGTGATGCTTTCAAGGTGGAGGCGACTTTGGAAAAAGACTCTTTGGTGGCGGGTGTACCTGTTACATTGACAGTTACCTTGCAGGTGAAACAGGAGGGTGCGCAATATGTGATGCTTGAAGTTCCTGTTCCGGCAGGTTGTAGTTATGCCTCAAAACCTGTTAATTTCTCCCGTTCTGAAGTGTATCGTGAGTATTTTAAAGAGAAAACTGTTATCTTTAGCGAAAAATTACCGGTAGGTACTTATCAGTTTACGGTTCCTTTGCTTCCACGCTTTACTGGAAAATACACGCTGAACCCTGTGAAAGTGGAACTGATGTATTTCCCGGTGGTGAATGCAAATAATGCGGGGAGAGAAATTTGGATTACAGAAAGAAATACAAAAGATATACGAAAGAAAGGGAATGATTGAAGCGATGAAATATACGAAGTGGATAACAGTCTTGTTTTGTCTTTTGGGCTTGGCGGCCTGTCGTCAGGATGCGCCTCGTTTCCGTATTGGGGTGGCCCAATGTAGTGATGACTCTTGGCGGCACAAGATGAATGATGAGATTCTTCGCGAAGCGATGTTTTATGATGGAGTATCGGTTGAAATCCGCTCGGCGGCGGATGATAACCGTAAGCAGGCGGAAGATGTTCATTATTTTATAGATAAAGGAGTTGATTTACTGATAATTTCCGCCAATGAAGCGGCTCCCATGACTCCAATTGTGGAGGAGGCCTATCAGAAAGGAATACCCGTCATTCTTGTAGACCGGAAGATACTTTCTGATAAATATACTGCCTATATTGGTGCCGATAATTATGAAATAGGTCGTGCGGTAGGAAATTATATCGCATCAAGTCTGAAAGGGAAAGGGAATGTAGTGGAGCTTACCGGACTGGGTGGTTCCACCCCTGCTATGGAGCGCCATCAGGGATTTATGGCCGCTATCAGCAATTATCCGGATATCAAACTGATTGATAAAGCGGATGCTGCTTGGGAACGTGAACCGGCAGAAGTGGAAATGGATAGTATGCTTCGCCGTCATCCGAAGATTGATGCGGTGTATGCACATAACGACCGTATCGCTCCGGGAGCTTATCAGGCTGCGAAGAAAGCCGGACGTGAAAAAGAAATGATTTTTGTTGGCATTGATGCACTGCCCGGCAAAGGAAATGGGCTTGAATTGGTGCTTGACAATGTGCTGGATGCAACTTTTATTTATCCGACTAATGGGGACAAAGTGATGCAACTGGCTATGAATATTCTTGAGAAGAAGCCTTATCCTCGCGAAACGGTCATGAATACTGCCGTTGTAGACTGCACGAACGCGCACGTTATGCAACTTCAGACTACCCATATCTCGGAACTGGATCAGAAGATTGAAACATTGAACGGACGTATCGGTGGGTATCTGTCGCGTGTAGCTACGCAGCAGGTCGTGATGTATGGCGGCTTGGTTATTCTTTTATTAGTAGCGGGATTGTTGTTGGTAGTTTATAAATCCCTCCGTTCCAAGAATCGCCTGAATAAAGAGTTGTCCGAACAGAAGAAACAAGTAGAGCAACAACGCGATAAACTCGAAGAGCAGCGGGATATTCTTGAAGAACAGCGGGACAAACTTGAGGAACAGCGGGATCAGCTTATCCAGCTTTCTCACCAACTGGAAGAAGCGACTCATGCCAAGCTGGTTTTCTTCACAAATATATCTCACGATTTTCGTACTCCACTGACATTAGTTGCCGACCCGGTAGAGCATTTACTGGCTGATTCGTCTTTGAATGAAGACCAGCGACGAATGTTATTGTTAGTTCAGCGAAACGTGAATATCCTCTTGCGTCTTGTCAATCAGATTCTGGATTTTCGTAAGTATGAGAATGGAAAAATGGAATATACTCCTATTTCGTTAGACATTCTTTCTTCTTTTGAGGGATGGAACGAATCTTTCATGGCTGCAGCCCGGAAGAAACATATTCATTTCTCATTCGATTATATGCCGGATACGGATTACCGCACGTTGGCAGATGCAGAGAAATTGGAACGCATCTATTTCAACCTCCTTTCCAACGCTTTCAAATTTACTCCGGAAAACGGAAAAGTAACTGTACGCTTATCTTCCCTGACTAAAGACGATCATTGCTGGATTCGCTTTACCGTTGCCAATACCGGTTCAATGATTTCTGCGGAGCATATCCGGAATATTTTCGACCGTTTTTATAAGATAGATATGCACCATGCCGGTTCGGGTATTGGACTGGCATTGGTAAAGGCTTTTGTGGAATTGCATAAAGGTACCATCACGGTGGAAAGTGATGAAAAGCAAGGAACTATCTTTACCGTTGATTTGCCTGTACAGACTTGCGAGACTGTTGTTTCTGAAAACTCTCCGGCATTCTCTGTGCCTGCTACTTCTGTAACCTCCACCGATGCTGCAACCTCTGTCGTTGCTGGGGCTCCCGTAACTCCTGCAACTTCCGGTTATTCCGGTTCTTCGAGCTTGAATGATGCTTTAACTTACGAAGAAGAGGAATTGGAAAAAAGCTACGACTCTTCCAAACCTTGCGTTCTGATTATTGATGATAACGCTGATATTCGCTTATATGTGCACGGATTGCTCCATACCGATTATACTGTTATAGAAGCTGCAGACGGCTCGGAAGGTATTCGTAAAGCTATGAAATATGTCCCGGACTTGATTATCTCCGACGTAATGATGCCCGGAATAGATGGAATTGAATGTTGTCGTCGCTTGAAAAGCGAATTGCAAACGTGTCATATCCCTGTCATTCTGTTGACAGCCTGTTCTCTGGACGAACAACGGATTCAAGGATATGATGGTGGAGCAGACTCCTATATATCCAAACCTTTCAGTTCGCAATTACTGGTGGCACGTGTCCGCAACCTGATAGACTCACATCGTCGTCTGAAACAATTCTTTGGTGACGGGCAGACATTGGCCAAAGAAGATGTCTGCGATATGGACAAAGACTTTGTGGAGAAATTCAAGGCTTTGATTGAGGCTAAGATGGGAGACTCTAATCTGAATGTGGAAGACTTGGGCAAAGATATGGGATTAAGCCGTGTGCAACTTTATCGTAAAATCAAATCCCTGACTAATTATTCTCCGAATGAGTTACTCCGTATCGCTCGTTTGAAAAAAGCAGCTTCTCTGCTTGCTTCCTCGGATATGACAGTGGCGGAGATTGGTTATGAGGTTGGGTTCAGTTCTCCCTCTTATTTTACCAAATGCTATCGGGAACAGTTTGGAGAAAGTCCGACAGACTTGTTGAAGCGGAAAGGATAGCATTTATTTCTTTGATTGAGATATAGGAAATTAAGTGTATGTATTATGTTTTAGGAGTGAATTGCGCAAACCTGAAGTACAGACATATAGAAGAAAACGGCTAAGGTTGGGGCATTTATGGCTGTAAAGGCCGATATTATTTGCAGATTCTTTTCTTTTTATTTAGTTTTGGGAGTGAATAAATAAAGTCCAGGTGATGAAAGATTATAAAGTAGACAAGGCGAGCCTTTCCGTATCCTTTTGTCAAGAGGTATACCAGGTTGTCCGGGAAATTCCGGTAGGTAATGTTTCTACCTATGGAGGAATTGCCGCATTATTGGGAATGCCTCAATGTTCCCGTATGGTGGGGCGTGCTTTGAAGCAGATTCCGGATGATTTATCTGCACCCTGTCACCGGGTTGTCAATGCGTCGGGACGCCTTGTACCGGGTTGGACAGAGCAAAAGCAGCTCTTGCTGGAAGAGGGAGTTTCTTTCAAGCAAAATGGATGTGTAGACCTGAAAAAGCATCTTTGGAATTACTCCACTTCTGAATAAAATTTGCATGTTTAATCTATTTTCCTTACCTTTGTGCCAACAATATGCAAGAACAGGCTGTTATTTATTTATGAAAATACTGTTTTCTACTGTTCATTGAGAGGATAATCTTATCAAATTCTATTCCTTTTAAACTACTCAGTCTGTTTTTTTAATCATTTAAAAAACTCATTGGATCGTCATGTTACCATGTAGCAGGACTGAACCATGCGGACATTCAACTTGTTTATGTAAATGAGAATGAGGAACGCAGCAGTTGAAAACAAAACAAATATTATAATCTAAACCAATATATTATATGAGTAAAATAGAAATAAAGGATTTGTACCTTATCTTTGGTCACGAGAAGCAGAAAGCACTCAAGATGCTGAAAAAAGATAAGACTAAAGCGGAAATACTGAAAGATACCGGTTGTACGGTAGGAGTGAAAGATGCTAATCTTTCAATAAACGAAGGAGAGTTTTTTGTGATAATGGGGCTCTCGGGAAGTGGAAAATCGACATTACTGCGTTGTATCAATCGCCTGATACGTCCTACTGCCGGACAAGTACTTGTAAACGGGGTCGATATATCTAAAATATCCGAAAAAGAATTATTGCAGGTTCGTCGTAAAGAGTTGGCAATGGTTTTCCAGAATTTCGGTTTGTTGCCTCATCGTTCTGTGTTGAGTAATATTGCGTTCGGCCTTGAACTTCAGGGAGTGAAGAAAGAAGAGCGTGAAAAGAAAGCCATGGAAAGTATGAAGCTTGTCGGGCTGAAAGGATATGAGAATCAGATGGTAGGTGAACTTTCCGGTGGAATGCAACAGCGTGTCGGACTGGCACGTGCTCTGGCCAATAATCCCGAAGTGCTTTTAATGGATGAGGCTTTCTCTGCGCTCGATCCTCTGATTCGCGTACAGATGCAGGATGAACTATTGGCCTTGCAATCAAAGATGAAAAAGACGATTGTCTTTATTACTCACGATTTGAGTGAAGCGATTAAGCTAGGTGACCGTATTGCGATTATGAAAGACGGAGAAGTGGTGCAGGTAGGTACTTCGGAGGAAATCCTGACTGAACCGGCTAACGATTATGTAGCCCGTTTTGTTGAAAACGTGGACAGGAGTAAAATTATTACCGCCTCTTCTTTAATGATTGACAAACCGTTGGTAGCCCGTCTGAAGAAAGAAGGTCCCGAAGTTTTGATTCGTAAGATGCGTGCGAAGAATATAACTGTATTGCCTGTAATAGATGCCGACGATAAACTGGTCGGAGAAGTACATTTGAACGATTTGCTTAAACTGCGTAGCAAACAGGAAAAATCCATTGAAGCGGTTGTGCGTAAAGAAGTACATTCAGTGTTGTGTGATACAGTGCTCGAGGATATACTTCCTTTAATGACAAAGAGTAATTCACCGGTATGGGTGATAGATGAAACACACGAGTTTTTGGGAACAATTCCACTTTCATCCTTAATCATAGAAGTGACCGGGAAAGATAAAGAAGAAATAAATGAAATAATTCAAAACGCAATAGACTTATGATAAATATAGGACAATATATAGAAATCGCCATCAATTGGATGATGGTACATTTTTCCACATTCTTTGATGCCGTGAATGCAGGCATCGGTAGTTTCATTACAGGTTTCCAACACATTCTTTTCGGAATTCCATTTTACTTGACGATCTTGGTGCTTGCCGCAATCGCATGGGTAAAGGCAGGACGAGGTATTTCCATTTTTACCGTATTAGGATTATTACTGATTTATGGAATGGGATTTTGGGAGGCAACCATGCAAACTCTGGCTCTCGTCTTATCATCCACCTGTCTGGCTCTGATTTTTGGAGTACCTTTAGGAATATGGACAGCAAACAGTCCACGTGCAGATAAAATACTTCGTCCTATTCTCGATTTGATGCAGACAATGCCAGCCTTTGTCTATCTGATTCCTGCTGTTCTGTTCTTCGGATTGGGAACAGTGCCCGGAGTTTTTGCGACAATCATATTTGCCATGCCTCCTGTGGTCCGCCTTACCGGGTTGGGAATCCGGCAGGTTCCTAAAAATGTAGTGGAAGCTTCCCGCTCGTTCGGGGCTACCCGTTGGCAGTTACTCTATAAAGTACAGCTTCCTTTGGCACTGCCTACCATCCTGACCGGTGTAAACCAGACAATAATGATGTCACTTTCTATGGTTGTAATCGCTGCCATGATTGCTGCCGGTGGTTTGGGAGAAATTGTACTGAAAGGTATTACCCAGATGAAAATCGGACTTGGGTTTGAAGGGGGGATAGCAGTTGTTATTTTGGCTATCATTTTAGACCGTATCACACAAGGAATGGCAGGACGAAAAAATAAGAACTAAAACGGAAAGGAATAAAAATGCATGTGAGAATATATAAAATAGTAGGAATAGTACTGTCGGCTATGCTTTTGCTGGCTTCCTGTGCTCATTCAGACTTAGAGAAAAAGAAAATAAAAATAGCCTATGCCAATTGGCTGGAAGGTATTGCCATGAGTCATTTGGCGAAGGTGGTATTGGAAGAACATGGATATGAGGTTGAACTGCAAAATGCGGATCTTGCCCCTATTTTTGTATCCATGGCTAGGAAAAAGTCGGATGTCTTTCTAGATGCCTGGCTGCCGATAACGATGAAAGATTATATGGACCAATATGGGGATAGCATCGAATTCCTGGGTGAAGTATATGAAGAAGCTCGCATCGGGCTGGTCGTACCTGAATATGTTACGATTCAGTCTATCAGTGAACTCGCAGATCATAAAGACCGTTTCTCTTCCGAAATAGTGGGAATTGATGCCGGGGCAGGAATTATGAAGACTACGGATAAGGCCATTACTGCTTATGGGCTTGACGGATATACCCTCATGACTTCAAGTAGTTCAACGATGTTGGCATCTTTGAAAAAAGCGATGGATAAAGGAGAATGGGTTGTCATTACAGGTTGGACACCACATTGGATGTTCGATCAGTTTAACTTGAAATTCCTGGATGATCCGAAGAAAGTATATGGAGATCTGGAAGAAATACATGCCATTGCCTGGAAAGGTTTCAGTGAAAAAGACCCGTTTGCCGCTGAATTTTTCGGTAATATCAAATTAACGACAGAAGAACTTAGTTCTTTTATGACAGCTATGAAGGATGCCCGGATGGATGAAGAAGAAATAGCCCGTAAATGGAGGGATGAACACCGGCAACTGGTTGATAGCTGGATTCCTAAGTCAGCAAATAAATAACTTGAATAGGATTGAAATAAGAATGTTTTTTATCTCAATTTACAAATTATAAGTAAGGCTGCCTCATCTTCTATTTTGAGGCAGCCTTACTTATAAATAGGATTCTTTGAATTTTATTTCATTTGAAAGATGTATTCGCTGTTTTGGTTCTTGTACCATTCATTTGCATTCATATCACCTTCTACCCATTTGGCAAAGTTGGGATATGCATCAAGGAAATTACTCTTTTCATAAGCATGTCCGATAATGCTCGGTACATTGATTCCCCAAACAAGATTAGTACCGGCTTGTTTGTAGTAGTTAGTATTACCATAATCCTTTCCGCTGGCAAATGCTGGACCATATCCTAGCATGTGAATTTCTTTTGTGCGGTTTTTGTCAGCCAGGAATATATCGAACTTATCTGCATAAATAAATGCAATATCAGCATCTCCTTCCTTAAATGTAAGAGTGACATTAAATTTATCTCCAGGAATATACTGACTTCCTTTTTCTGTATTGAGGAATTCCTGACCTTTTTTATCTTCAGCACCATTAAATGCCAATACTATTTTACCTGTATTGTCACCATTGACCTTGCCATCAGCAAATTTAACGACATCAAGATTAGGCATTCCATCTTGGTTAACCTCCATTGATTTCACAGTTGAATACTCAAAAGATTGAATTCTTAAATGCGGAATATAGCTGTAACTAGCTCCGATAGCGTGAATAGCCATATAGAATTGAATGCTTTTAATAAATGTTGTTCCCGGATAAGTCTGAATTTCTACCATATAAGAGGCTACGAAATCATTAAAGTCATAATCACCGATTTGAGGATAATTATCTTCAAACATTACTGTTCCCCAACTTCCGTTTGGATAGAAGATTGTGGTACCATGATCTTCAAAATCTTCTCCAGCTCTTGTAGCTGCTCTGGTAGTACGACTAGTAGATAGACTACATCCAAATGAACCGTCTTCATTCAATGTTACAGGGTAAACCTGACTTTCGCCGTCAACTTTTAAATATAGCTTTTGGCTGTTTTTGATAACTGATAAAGGTAATTGGAGGTTGTTGCCAGGGATAACAGAAGTATGAGTGAGTATCACTTTACATGCTTCATCTTGATAGATGGATACATTAACAGGCTGATCTGCATCTACCTTACATGCAGCATTCCGTGTTGTTAACCAGTCGAAATCATCTCCAATCTTTAGGTTTTCGATTTTAACCTCTGTCTTATCTTGACTGGGGTCATACAAGTTCTTCTCACATGAAGTTAATCCGGCGGCAACCGCGATAACTGCTACAATGGCTGTTTTTAGTTTCATATTTTAGAGCGTTTGTTTTATTCTGCTGCAAAGGTCGTGAATCTAGTTAATATTTACAAGTAAACTTGAATCTATTTTCATCGATTGATAGTTAAAATGCTCATATCTCATTAGAAAATAGAATTTTAACTATATACGAAGAATCAAGTGAAAAGTTGTATATGTTTAATAGGGCTCATAAACAAGGAAATAAAAAAAAGCGGTAATCCTTGTGGGGTTACCGCTTTATATTATAGGGTATAATTGCTATTATTCAGCACCCCAGTTTTCTCTAGCCAAACGTTTGTAGCTGTTGTAACGCCATTTAGCGTTTGCTTCAGCAGCTTTGAACAGTTCTTCAGCTTCGTTCGGATATTGTTTCATTACAGAAGAGTAACGAACTTCACCTTTCAAGAAACCTTGGAATTCTTCCCAGTTTGGTTCTTTGCTATCCAATTGGAATGGGTTCTTACCCTCTTCTTCCAAAGCAGGGTTGTAACGCCACAAGTGCCAGTAACCGCACTTAACAGCCTTTTCTTCTTCTTCCTGGCTCTTGCCCATACCTACTTTCAGACCGTGGTTGATACACGGAGCGTAAGCGATAATCAAAGATGGTCCAGGATATGCTTCAGCTTCACGGATAGCTTTCAGAGTTTGAGCTTGGTCAGCACCCATAGCGATCTGTGCAACATATACATAACCGTAAGTAGTAGCCATCAGACCGAGGTCTTTCTTACGTACGCGCTTACCAGCAGCAGCGAACTTAGCAATAGCACCTACCGGAGTAGCCTTAGAAGACTGACCACCTGTGTTAGAGTAGACTTCAGTATCCAGAACAAGGATGTTAACGTCCTTACCGGAAGCGATTACATGGTCAAGACCACCGTAACCGATATCATAAGAAGCACCGTCACCACCAATGATCCACTGGCTGCGTTTTACAAGATATTGAGTCAGGCCTTTCAGCTCTTTGCTAACAGGACATCCGGCAGCGATACCTTGTTCGATGATAGCTTCGATTTGAGGAGCCAATTCTTTTGTCTTGTCAGCATCATGCATGTTTTCAATCCATGCCTTCAATACTTCTTTAGCTTCAGCAGGAGCGTTGTCGCCTTCCAAAATCTGGTTGAATAACTTCACGATACGAGCACGCATCTTTTCGTTAGCCAATTCCATACCCAGACCGAATTCACAGAAGTCTTCGAACAGTGAGTTAGCCCAAGCAGGACCGTGACCGTTTTCGTTCGTAGTATACGGAGTAGAAGGAACTGAACCAGAGTAGATAGAAGAACATCCGGTAGCGTTAGCAACCATTTCACGGTCACCGAACAATTGAGAAATCAATTTCACATACGGAGTTTCACCACAACCAGAGCAAGCACCAGAGAACTCAAACAACGGAGTAGCGAACTGTGAGTTCTTCACGTTAGACTTGATATCAACAAGATGTTGTTTAGTCTTCACGTTTTCAGCACAGTAAGTCCAGTTGTCAGCTTCAGCCAATTGGCTTTCGAGGTGTTTCATTGTCAATGCTTTGCCACCCTTCTTCGGATTACCCGGACAGATGTCAGCACAGTTACCGCAACCCAGACAGTCGAGAACGTCAACCTGGATACGGAATGTCATACCGTCGAATACTTTACCTACTGCTTTCAATTGTTCGAACTTAGCACCCTTCTGCTCTTCAGCATCGAGTACGAACGGACGGATAGAAGCGTGAGGACAAACGTATGCACACTTGTTACACTGGATACAGTTTTCTGGATTCCATTCAGGAACGAATGCGGCTACACCACGTTTTTCGTATTTAGAAGTACCTTGATACCAAGTACCGTCTTCGATACCCTTGAATGCAGATACAGGCAACAAGTCACCATCTTGTGCATTGATCGGACGAACTACTTCGTTGATGAATGCAGGATCGTTGTTTTCAGCTTTTGCATCATCCGGCAGGTTAGCCCAAGCAGGATCAACAGCTAAAGTCTTGTATTCACCACCACGGTCAACGGCAGCATAGTTCTTGTTTACAACGTCTTCACCCTTCTTGCCGTAAGACTTAACGATGAATTTCTTCATCTGTTCAACAGCTTGTTCTACAGGAATAACGCCTGTGATACGGAAGAATGCAGATTGAAGGATAGTGTTGGTACGATTACCCAAACCAATTTCCATGGCAATCTGAGTTGCGTTGATATAGTATACAGAAATGTTGTTCTGTGCAAAGTACTTCTTAACCTTGTTAGGCAGATTCTTAGCCAGTTCTTCACCTTCCCAGATAGTGTTCAGCAAGAAAGAACCATTCTTACGCAAACCACGAGTTACATCGTACATGTGCAGGTAAGCCTGAACGTGGCAAGCTACGAAGTTTGGAGTATTAACCAAATAAGTGGAACGGATCGGAGTATCACCGAAACGCAAGTGAGAACAAGTGAAACCACCAGATTTCTTAGAGTCGTAAGAGAAGTAAGCCTGGCAGTGTTTGTCGGTGTTGTCACCGATAATCTTCACAGAGTTCTTGTTAGCACCTACAGTACCGTCAGCACCCAAACCGTAGAATTTAGCTTCGAACATACCTTCACCGCCCAAAGCGATTTCTTCTCTCTGAGGAAGAGAAGTGAAAGTAACGTCGTCTACGATACCGATAGTGAAGTGGTTCTTCGGCATTGGCATAGCCAAATTTTCGAATACAGAAATGATTTGAGCAGGAGTAGTGTCCTTAGAACCCAAACCGTAGCGACCGCCAACGATAACCGGAGCGTTTTCTGCACCGTAGAAGCAGTCTTTAACGTCAAGATAAAGAGGTTCACCGTTAGCACCCGGTTCTTTAGTACGGTCAAGAACTGCGATAGTCTTGGCAGTCTTAGGTACAGCAGCCAGGAAGTGTTTAGCAGAGAACGGACGATACAAGTGTACGGCAACCATACCTACTTTTTCGCCGTTTGCTACCAAGTGGTCGATAGCTTCACGGGCAGCTTCTGTTACAGAACCCATAGCGATAATTACGCGTTCTGCATCTTCTGCACCATAGTAATCGAACAAACCGTATTTACGACCTGTAATCTTAGAAATTTCATTCATGTATTCTTCTACGATAGCAGGAACTGCTTCATAGTAGTTGTTACATGATTCACGATGTTGGAAGAAATGGTCAGGATTTTCAGCCATACCACGAGCAACCGGATTCATCGGATTCAGTGCGCGGGCACGGAATTCAGCCAAAGCTTCTTGGTCGATCAGCGGAGCAAGATCATCATTTTCCAACATTTCAATCTTCTGGATTTCGTGAGATGTACGGAAACCATCGAAGAAGTTCATGAACGGAACGCGAGATTTGATGGTAGCCAAGTGAGCAACACCAGCCAAATCCATAACTTCCTGTACAGAGCCTTCAGCCAACATCGCAAAGCCAGTCTGACGAGCTGACATTACGTCTTGGTGGTCACCGAAGATACACAATGCGTGAGAAGCCAATGTACGAGCAGATACATGGAATACGCAAGGCAAGAACTCACCGGCAATTTTGTACATATTAGGGATCATCAGGAGAAGACCCTGAGAAGCAGTGTAAGTAGTAGTCAACGCACCAGCCTGAAGAGAACCGTGAACTGCACCGGCAGCACCACCTTCAGATTGCATTTCCTGTACCAATACTGTTTCGCCGAAGATGTTCTTACGTCCTGCGGCAGCCCATTCGTCTACGTACTCAGCCATAGTCGAAGAAGGAGTGATGGGGTAGATAGCTGCTACTTCAGAGAACATATACGAGATATGCGCTGCAGCCTGATTACCATCACAAGTGATGAATTTCTTCTGTTTAGTCATAACTAAATTAAATATTTAAGTAAATAAATCTTTTAATATAAAAAGCCGAACATCCAGAGAGGTATCTGGTTGCCCCGACCTATTTCAGCCTTATGCAACGCGTACGTCACATTCGGATTGTTCTTGATCTTTGCTCCTTCCTGGCAAATTTTGAACGGCATTACTTCGTCCACCATAAAAGAGACGTTTTTATCTCCTTTATGTACCTTATGGTCTTTCCATAAAGAATTTGCAAAGAATGTGTCGAGTACATCCTGCTCCTCCACTTTCACGGGATAGATGGAATACATCAGGTTGGAGTTGTGCATCATTATCTTGGAAGGTTTTTTAGGAAATTCTTCTCCTTCCGGATAAACCAGATTAATGAGTCGCGCATCTGCCAGATACTTGATATAGTTCATCACCGTGGCGCGAGATGTCTGTATGTCGCTTGCCAGTTGACTCACATTGGGAGCCTTCGGCCCGTCGACAGCGAGCAAATATAGTAATTTTTTTATCTTTGAAAGATATTTCAGTTCAATTTGTTTGATGAGCAGGATATCTACTTCCACCATCATGTTCATCGTTTTCAGCAAATTCTCCGAAAAGTTACGCTTCTCGAGGAAGAATGGATAGAACCCATGATGCAGGTAATCCTGGAAGTAATCCAGCGGACGAACTTTAGAGAGTACTCCTTTGGCAATCTGTTCGTGAGTGCTAAGAATTTCTTCGAGGCTGTAGGCCCTGAATTTCATGCCTGTCTGTAAGTTCAGGTATTCGCGGAAAGAAAATCCGCGCAGGTTATAGCTTTTTGCAATATCACGCAATTCAAGATTTTCCTCTTTCAGTCGCATTACGGATGAGCCGGTAAAGACAATCTTCAAATTAGGAAAACGGTCGTAACACATGCGCAACTCTCTGCTCCATTCCGGGTGTTTGAACACTTGGTCGATCAACAATACTTTTCCACCACGTTTCTGGAATTCGTTAGCAAAGTCTACAATGCTGTGGCCAGAGAAATAGAAGTTGTTCATGTTGATGAACAGGCAGGAGCGGTCGTTCCCAAATTTTTCTTTGGCGTATTGGAGAAGGAAAGTGGTTTTTCCTACGCCACGTGTCCCTTTGATACCAATCAGGCGGTCGCTCCAATCGATCTCGTCCATAAGATCGCGGCGAACGGGGGCATTGGTGTGCTCAACGAGGTAGGCGTGTGTGCGATAGAATGATTCCATTTCAGTTCTTTGTTTTTCGGGTGGCAAATATACTGCTTTTTTTAGGATTTGCAAAGTAGAGATGGCAAAATTGTGAGTTTAATTAGAACTTTCTGTTTATTGTAGCCATTCCTGACTATTTCCTGTATATATTTGCAGAATAAAGTTTTGAATTCGTTTAAAATGACAAAAAAGGCTCTTTATATATTCAATCCGGAACATGATTTGGCGTTAGCCAGCGGTGAAACAAACTATATGGCACCGGCTTCCGCCCGGCAGATGGCATCCGAATTGGCTTTGTTGCCGATGTGGTATGCAGAAGAGGGAAGTGTTGTATTGGCTCCTTCCGCTTATAATCTCGACTATGTGAAGAAGATACAGGAATTATTAGGACTTTCGGTTGATTTGATGACAGAACCTGAACTTGCTTCGGAGCGGAATTTGGAAATTCGTCCTTGGGGCTGGGATATAGCAATAAGAAAACGACTGTTGGATTTGGGAGTGGAAGAAAGCGAGCTTCCTTCTATTGAGCAATTGGATAAACTGCGTTTCTGTTCCCATCGTTCCTGTGCTGTGGAACTATTACCACAGCTACAACTGGGAGCCTGTTTTTGTGGAGAGTCTTTTTACCTGACGTTTCCCGAAGAATGGAAGTCATTTGTAGAATCACATGATACTTGTTTACTGAAAGCTCCTTTATCCGGTAGCGGAAAAGGGTTGAATTGGTGCAAAGGTGTATATACTCCTTCCATTTCCGGTTGGTGCTCACGCATTGGCAACCAGCAAGGAGGTGTTATTGGCGAACCTCTATATAATAAGGTGGAAGATTTTGCTATGGAATTTCGTTCTTCGGGTAATGGTCGATTTGGCTTTGCCGGATACTCTCAATTCCGTACGGGTGGAAGTGGGGCGTACGAAGGTAATCTGCTGATTTCAGATGCAGCCATCGAACGGAATCTTTCGGAATATATTCCTGTCGAAGAAATTTATAAATTGCGCGACCGCCTTGAACAAGAATTATCCCTCCGTTTCGGAACCATTTATAATGGTTATTTGGGAGTGGATATGATGATCTGTCACTTTCCAGAATCTCCTGTTTATCGGATTCATCCTTGCGTGGAAATCAATTTGAGGATGAATATGGGAGTAGTAGCGCGTCATATTTATGACCATTATATCTATCCTACTTCAACAGGAGCTTTTCAAATAAGTTATTACCCTACGGAAGGAACAGCCTGGAGAGCACACAAAGAAATGGAGGAGGCTTATCCTTTGGAAATAGAACAAGGAAGAATAAAATCAGGCTATTTGTCATTGGTGCCGGCTCATAAAAAGAGTAGTTATCGGGCGTGGGTGTTTATCTCAAAAAGCGTGTTTTTGTGATATTATATCGAAGTTATGGTTTCTCGGTGTGAAACTGATAGTTTCATGCAGTGAAACCATTGGTTCCACACCGAGAAACAAAAAGTTTCATTGCATGAAACAAGTAATCACATGCCATGTGACTATCGTTCGCCTTACTTGTTACTGTTTATCACCTCATTCCGGAAAACTGGAATGAAGTAGGACTAGATTATTTTGCTGGGAAGTTCATACCAGTATAGGCATGTTTATTTTACTTCTGTACCGCCGCACTTTCGTTTCCGCAACGGTCAATAGCCGTAACTGCGAAATGTTTCTTAGCATTCCAGGGTAGGATAGGAGCGTAGATATAACTTGTCTCCCGAACGCCTTGTGCAACAATGTTCTCCGGGTGATTAGTATCTACTGGAAATTCATTTGATGCATAAATGACATACATCGGATTATTACGCGAATCATTGTCGGTAGCAGCCTGCCACTTTAATTCCGTATATCCATTGTTGATATCAGTAACCTTTAGTTCGGACGGAGCCGTAGGCGGAACATTGTCCAGCCAAGGCATAGGAGGCTGTAAAGCTGGATATGCATAGAAATTCTCAGCCAATTCATCGTAGATACCTTGTGTATTTTCCATAAGATATTTCACCCGGTAATGTCCTTCACCTGCCATTTTCTGACTGCGGATAAAGTTCATCTGACGATCAATTTCGTCACGTGTCCATTTACCCTCATCAGGATGAAGAAAATAAATGCCAAGTCCCGGAACCACCTGTCGTCCGTTACTTTGTTCCTGCCAGTCAAGAGCAAAAGGATAGAAATTGTTTCCCTGGAAATACATCATCGGATAAATCTGGTCCATAATCCCTTCTCCCATCCAGCCTTGTGGGTCCTGGTAAACGGTAAAGAAAGCATTCCATCCACGGGAAGGATAACGTGATGTATCCCGGTATTTTCCTACCGGACAGGTACTTACCTTTACCCAAGGCTTCATCGCTTTTACACCTTTATATATATAACGTACAATCTCGGAGATATTATCCCGGCGCCACTGATCCAGCGTACGTCCTTTATTATATCGGCGGAAATCATATTTATCGGGGAAAAGGGGAGCATTCTCCGGATAACGCAGATAGTCAAAATGTACTCCGTCCACATCATAACCGCTTACGACTTCCCGTACCAGTTTCATCAAATACTCTTTCGTAGCCGGATGCCCCGGGTTGAGGAAATATTCACTTTTGTAAGGGACGCAGATATCTTTCATCCGCTTGGTGACGGACTGACTTCCGAGCGAAGCAACATGTTTCTTATTCCCCAGTGGAATAGTTACCATCCAGGCGTGACATTCCATTCCCCGTTTATGACATTCCTCAACGGCGAAAGCCAGTGGATCATAGCCGGGGTTTCCTCCTGTCTTTCCAGTTAAGATTGAATTGAATGGTTCGATTGCTGAAGGATATAATACATCTCCACGTGTACGGGTTTGAAATAGGACAGTGTTGAAGTTGGCAGCCTTCAACTTATCAAGAATATCTATTAACTCTTCTTTCTGTTTGCGAATTGTTTGGGGAGTTGTTGCACGTGTACGAGGCCAATCCAGTCCGTACACAGCTGTGACCCATGCGGCACGAACTTCGTGTTTGGGTTGTGCGGCAATTGTGAGGAAAGGAAACAAAAGTGAAAGAATGAAAATAGTTAGGCGCATATTCTTTATTTTTTGTTTTAAATCCCTGCAAAGTTAGTAAAAGTGTCGGTATTGTTGGGCTGTTTCGTGAGATTATGTTACATTTGCCAAGTTAAAAAACGACACGCTATGATTACATTTACTCTATGCCTGCTGGCACTGATAGTAGGCTATTTTACGTATGGACGCCTGATGGAACGCGTCTTTGGTCCTGATGACCGTAAAACACCGGCTCTTACCAAGGCTGATGGAGTGGACTATATTCCATTGCCCACCTGGAAGATTTTCATGATTCAGTTTCTTAATATTGCCGGATTAGGCCCTATTTTTGGAGCAATCATGGGAGCAAAATTCGGTAGTTCTTCATACTTGTGGATCGTATTGGGAAGTATTTTTGCCGGTGCGGTGCATGATTATTTCGCCGGAATGCTTTCTTTGCGTAATGGAGGTGAAAGCCTGCCGGAAATAATAGGCCGTTATTTAGGGTTGACTACCAAGCAAGTGATGAGAGGATTCACTGTCATTTTAATGATTCTGGTAGGTTCCGTTTTCGTTGCAGGCCCTGCCGGGTTATTGGCTAAACTGACACCGGAAAGTCTGGATACAACCTTCTGGATTGTGGTTGTATTCGTTTATTATATTTTGGCAACCTTGCTTCCCGTAGATAAAATCATCGGTAAAATCTATCCAATATTTGCGGTTGCCTTGTTGTTTATGGCAGTCGGCATCTTGGTAATGCTTTATGTTAACCATCCGGCTTTGCCTGAACTTTGGGATGGTTTGCAAAATACAAATCCCGAAGCGAGTGAGCTTCCTATTTTCCCGATTATGTTTGTGAGTATTGCATGTGGTGCCATCTCCGGTTTCCATGCTACACAAAGTCCTTTGATGGCTCGTTGCATGACTTCGGAACGTCATGGTCGTCCGGTATTTTATGGAGCGATGATTACAGAAGGTATTGTTGCTTTGATTTGGGCGGCTGCCGCTACTTACTTTTTCCATGAGAATGGAATGGAAGAAAGTAATGCTTCCGTCATCGTAGATTCTATAACGAAAGAGTGGCTGGGGACTGTCGGAGGGGTACTTGCTATTTTGGGTGTGATTGCAGCTCCGATTACTTCAGGGGATACCGCTTTCCGTTCGGCACGTTTGATTGTGGCAGACTTCCTGGGTATGGAACAAAAAAGTATGCGCCGTCGTTTATATATCTGCGTTCCGATGTTCGTTCTTGCTATCGGTTTGCTTTTGTATAGCTTGCGTGACGCAAACGGATTTAATATGATATGGCGTTATTTTGCTTGGGCAAACCAGACACTGGCTGTGTTTACCCTGTGGGCTATAACGATTTTTCTGGTGGTATCTAAGAAACCTTATATCATTACCTTGATACCGGCACTGTTTATGACATGTGTATGTTCTACTTATATATGTATTGCTCCTGAAGGATTGGGACTTTCACACGCAGTTTCCTATGGCGTTGGTATAACGTGTGTGGTCGTTGCAGTGATTTGGTTCTATATCTGGATGAGCAAGCAAAAAACAAGAAAATTATCAGAATGAAGAAAATAAGAAAATCGACAGGAGTGGCAATTGCATTCCTTATTTATGTTTCGGTAACAGCGGCTTATCTGTTGCCACGTAATACGGAAGTCAGCCAGACAGAGAAAATCCTGACGGTGGCGGGTTCTTATGTCATCGTCTTTCTTCTTTGGCTAGTGCTTCGGAAAAAGGAGCAAATGCGTGAACGCCGCAAAAAAGACGAACAATCTATTCACTTAAAAAAGTAAGTTTATGAAGAAATTAGCTTTGGCTCTTTGCTTATTGGCAGTCTCTTTCACTGCACAGGCGCAATTTGAGAAAGGAACTACGATTATTAATCCTTCATTATCGGGATTGGACTTTTCGTATAGTAAAAATGATAAAGCAAAATTTGGTGTTGGTGCACAAGTCGGTACATTCTTTGCCGAGGGTATTGCCTTGATGGTAAATGCCGGAGCCGATTGGTCGAAACCGATAGACGAGTATACATTAGGTACGGGAGTACGTTTCTATTTCAATAAAACCGGTATCTATTTAGGTGGAGGACTCGACTGGAATCGTTTCCGTTGGAGTGGTGGCAAGCATCAGACTGACTGGGGACTGGGTATTGAAGGCGGATATGCTTTCTTCCTTTCGCGCACGGTAACGATTGAACCTGCTGTTTATTATAAATGGCGTTTCAATGATGGCGATATGTCACGTTTCGGTGTCAAGATAGGATTCGGTTTCTATTTATAAAAGAAATTGATTTTCTCCATATATGAAGCCCTTGCAGAAGTTCAATTCCTGCAAGGGCTTATTTTTGTCTATATGAGTTATTTTTCTATAACTTGGATAACAGGGCAATAGTGACTGCTTATCCCAGTTTTTCTTTCAGGAACTGCCCTGTATAACTTGCTCCGCAAGCGGCAACTTCTTCCGGAGTGCCCACTGCTACAATGTTTCCACCCTTATCTCCACCTTCCGGTCCGAGATCGATTACATAATCGGCACATTTGATGACATCCATATTATGTTCAATGATAACGATACTGTGTCCCCGGCGAATCAGTGCGTCGAAAGCATCCAGAAGTTTGCGAATATCATGGAAATGAAGTCCGGTAGTCGGCTCGTCAAAGATAAACATCGTCGGGTCGGCTTTCTCCTGGCTCAAATAGAATGCCAGTTTGACACGTTGGTTTTCACCACCGGAAAGAGTGGAAGACGACTGTCCTAATTTAATATATCCCAGTCCTACGTCCTGCAAAGGAAGTAACTTCTTCACAATTTTCTTTTGTCCATGTTCGTTAAAGAATTCAACCGCCTGATTGACGGTCATCTCCAACACATCGTAGATGCTTTTATCGTTGAATTTCACTTCCAGTGTATCAGACTTGAACCGTTTTCCGTGACAAGATTCACACTCCAACACTAAGTCTGCCATAAATTGCATTTCTACGGTGATGGTTCCTTCCCCCTTACATTCTTCGCAGCGTCCGCCTTCACTGTTGAAACTGAAGAATCCGGGAGTATACCCCATTTGTTTAGCTAGCGGTTGTTCAGACCACAGTTTACGAATTTCGTCGTAGGCTTTGATGTAAGTCACCGGATTAGAACGTGATGATTTACCAATAGGGTTCTGGTCTACAAATTCTACATTCCGCAGGTCGCGCAAACTTCCTCCGATTGAGGAGAACTCTCCCGGACGGTCACTGCATTCATCCAATTCACGTTTCAATGCCCGGAAGAAAATGTCTCTCACTAATGTACTCTTTCCGGAACCGGAAACACCGGTAACGACTGTCATCACATTAAGTGGGATGCGTACGTTTACTCCTTTCAGGTTATTCTCACGTGCACCTTTCAATTCTATATAATTATTCCACGGCCGGCGATGTTCCGGAACGGGAATTTCATCTTCTCCCAAAAGATAACGTACCGTGTAGCTGTTACTTCCTTTCTTCAAATCCTTCATATCGCCTTGGTAAACAACCTCTCCCCCCAGACGTCCTGCATTAGGACCTATATCAATAATGTAATCTGCAGCACGGATGATCTCTTCGTCGTGCTCTACCACTACTACTGTATTGCCTAATTGTTGCAGTTGACGCAACACATGGAGCAGACGGTCCGTATCACGACTATGCAGTCCGATACTTGGCTCGTCGAGAATATAAAGGCTACCAACAAGGCTACTTCCCAGTGAAGTTGCCAGATTGATACGCTGACTTTCTCCACCCGATAAAGAATTACTAAGCCGGTTCAAAGTCAGATAGCCCAGACCTACATCAATTAGAAAACGAATCCGGCTATTTATTTCAACCAGGATACGTCGGGATACGTTGCTGTCGTGCTCGTCCAGTTCCAAATGATCGAAGAATTTCTTCAGCTCTGTGATAGGCAAATCTACCAGTTCGGAAATGTTTTTTCCACCCACCCGGACATATCCGGCTTCCGGTTTCAGGCGAGTGCCGTGGCATTTCGGGCAAAGTGTCTTTCCGCGGTAACGTGCCAGCATCACCCGATATTGTATCTTATATTGATTCTCTTCCAGCATCTTGAAGAAATCATTGATGCCATGGAAATATTGATTGCCTTCCCAAAGCAAACGGCGTTGCGCATCTGTCAACTCATAATAGGGAGTGAAAATCGGGAAGTCGAATTTATCCGCATTGTGAATCAGTTCTTCTTTCCATTCACCCATCTTTTCGCCTCGCCAGCATACGATAGCACCTTCATATACGGATAAAGAACGATCCGGAACAACTAAATGCTCATCAATACCGATCACTTTGCCGAATCCTTCACATACGGGACAAGCACCGATAGGAGAGTTGAATGAAAACATCTGGTCATTCGGCTCTTCAAAGATGATACCGTCTGCTTCGAATTTAGTGCTGAAAGTATGTAACTTTGTGGTTCCGTCTGATAGATAAAAACGCAGCATACAGGTTCCGTCACCTTCATACATGGCTGTTTCGGCAGAATCGGTCAGTCGGCTGATGGCGTCCTTGCTATTGGCAACCGCCATACGGTCCACCAGTAGATATACTTCATCACCTGCCACAGGCGTATATTCATCAATACGCTTCATTTCGCCGTTCACTTCGATACGGTTGAACCCTTGTTTCAGGTCTATTTCCAGTTGTTGTTGCAAGGTGCGGTCTTCACGCAGACGGATAGGTGTCAGTACCGTATATCTTGTACCTTCCGGGTATGAGAGCATGCAGTTGACAATGTCTTCCGTAGAGTGTTTCTTCACTTCTTGTCCGCTGATGGGGCTATACGTTTTCCCTACCCGTGAATATAACAGGCGTAGATATTCGTAAATTTCAGTCGAGGTGCCCACGGTAGAACGGGGATTGCGGCTGTTTACTTTCTGTTCGATAGCAATGGCGGGAGGAATCCCTTTGATAAAGTCACATTCCGGTTTGCTCATTCGTCCCAGAAACTGGCGCGCATAACTGCTTAGACTTTCCACGTAGCGGCGTTGTCCTTCTGCGTAGAGCGTATCAAAAGCAAGAGATGATTTTCCCGAACCCGATAATCCGGTGATGACAACAAGCTTGTTGCGGGGAATATCTACATCGATGTTTTTTAGGTTGTTGACGCGTGCGCCTTTGATCGAAATATAGTTGTTTTCTGACATAAAATACTCCTTTTTTATGGTAGTCGGCAAAGTTAGCGAATTTATCGGGAGTTTGTATTATCTTTGCGTCACATTATTACGATTTAAGAATATTATGAAGCTGAAAAACTATCTTTTACTTTTAGCTCTTCTTCTGGTGGTAGGAGTGAGGGCACAGGTGCCATCAGGCAATAAATATCCTAAACGTGAATTCCGTGGAGCGTGGATACAAGCTGTTAACGGTCAGTTTCGTGGCATTCCCACAGAGAGACTGAAACAAATATTGGTTAGTCAGTTGAACTCTCTTCAGGAAGCCGGCATTAACGCAATCATCTTTCAGGTACGCCCTGAAGCGGATGCATTATATGCTTCCCAGCATGAGCCGTGGAGCCGTTTCCTGACAGGAACTCAAGGTCAGACGCCTTCTCCTATGTGGGATCCGATGCAGTTTATGATTGAAGAATGTCAGAAACGGAATATGGAATTTCATGCCTGGATCAATCCTTACCGCGTGAAGACCTCATTAAAGAATAAGTTGGCACCGGAGCATATTTATCACCAGCATCCGGAATGGTTTGTTACTTATGGCGATCAGTTATATTTCGATCCGGCACTTCCTGAAAGCCGGGAGCATATCTGTAAAATTGTGACCGATATTGTGTCTCGTTATGATGTAGATGCTATTCACATGGATGATTATTTCTATCCTTATCCGGTTAATGGATTGGATTTTCCGGATGATGCAAGTTTCGCCCGTTATGGTGGAGGTTTCACCAATAAGGCAGATTGGCGTCGTAGTAATGTGAATGTGTTGATAAAGAAGCTTCACGAAACGATTCGTGGCATCAAGCCATGGGTGAAGTTTGGTATCAGTCCGTTCGGTATTTATCGTAATCAGAAGAGCGATCCGTTGGGAAGTAACACTAATGGTTTGCAGAACTATGATGATCTTTATGCCGATGTACTCCTTTGGGCACGTGAAGGATGGATTGATTATAATATTCCGCAAATTTACTGGGAGATTGGCCACAAAGCTGCCGACTATGAGACACTGGTGAAATGGTGGGCTACTCATTCGGAAAACCGGCCGCTGTTCATTGGTCAGTCGGTGCCAAAGACAGTCCAGTTTGCCGATCCGCAGAATCCTTCTATCAATCAGCTTCCCCGCAAGATGGCTTTGCAACGTGCTTACCAAACAATCGGAGGTAGCTGTCAATGGTATGCAGCAGCTGTTGTTGAGAACCAGGGTAGATATCGCGATGCTTTAATCAGTGAATATCATAAATATCCTGCTTTGATTCCAGTCTTTGATTTTATGGATGATAAAGCTCCGGGCAAGGTACGTAAAATGAAAAAAGTGTGGACAGAAGATGGCTATATCCTTTTTTGGACAGCTCCGAAAGCTGATACAGAGATGGATAAGGCAGTTCAATATGTAGTCTATCGTTTTGACAGTAAAGAAAAGGTGAATTTGGACGATCCTTCTCATATTGTAGCTATCACGCGCAATCCATTCTATAAACTTCCTTATGAAACAGGAAAAACAAAATGCCGTTATGTAGTAACAGCTTTAGATCGCTTGCATAATGAATCCAAGTCTGTGAGTAAGAAGTTGAAACTATAAAGACATAGCATAAACGATAAACGGTGAACACTCTGCAAAATGATAGTGCAGTTTGTTCACCGTTTTTTTGTTTACTGTTTATGGTATATCGTTCAATCGCTCACTGTTAATAAAGTAGTAACCCTGCAATGCCGCAGCCGATAATCATTAATATCGGATTGGCTTTGTATTTTCTTGTTCCGATGAAAGCGATCAGGAATATAATGATACTGATGACGAATGAATAAGTATCTTCCGTAGGTGAACCGAAATTTTCTACATTCATTAATACCAGTGCAGCGGAAGCGAGTAATCCTACTACTGCCGGGCGCAGCCCGTCGAAGATAGATTCCACTACAGGATGTTTCTGATACCTTAAAAAGAACTTGCTAATGGTCAGCATCAAGATAAAAGAGGGGAGGACCACTGCAAAAGTTGCAATGATGGAGCCCCAAACACTTCCGGTAGAAGTAAACCCTACATAGGTCGCTGCATTAATGCCGATAGGTCCCGGAGTCATCTGACTGATTGCTACAATATCAGTAAACTCCTGTGAACTCACCCATCCGTAGCGAGTAACCACTTCACCTTGAATCATGGAAAGCATGGCGTACCCACCTCCGAAACCAAAGAGGCCGATTTTGAAAAACGTATAGAATAACTGTAAGTAGATCATATAATTAATGATGATATCACTATAATTTATTTATATAATAAAAGTAGGTATGGATTACACTACTTTTACGGTAACTCTCCTTTCTTAGCTCTTGACTTTTCTAAGTTTTCCCCATAGGAACCCTCCTACACCGGCAGCAATGATAATCCAGATAGGGGAGAAGCCCAACAGCCAGATTAATAATGCCGAGACAACAGGAATCCACAGATTGTAGCGGTTGATTTTTGCGGATCGTCCCATGGTAAAGGTCGGCGCTGCGATGAGTGCTACCACTGCCGGGCGGATTCCTTTAAAAATACGTTCCACTATCGGATTGTCTTGGAAACTATGAAAGAACAGGGCGATAGCTAATATAATAATGAAAGACGGCAAAATAGTTCCCAATGCTGTGATAATACTTCCCCGGATCCCACGTAGCTTATATCCTATGAAGATAGAAATATTGACTGCCAGAATTCCCGGAGCGGATTGGGAGATAGCCAACAGGTCTATAAAATCTTCCTGCGCAATCCATTTTCGCTTGGTGACAATTTCATTTTCAATCAGTGGCACCATTGCATATCCTCCTCCAATGGTAAAGGCGCCTATTTTAAAAAAGATTCCAAATGCTTCGAGATAAATGTTCATTCTTTCTTTTCTCCTCCTTCCTTACTAGCTGTTTTTTTCTCTTTGCCATACTGACTGGGGCTTACATTAAAATGTTTCTTAAATACTTCGCGGAAGTACTTGGCATCACTGAATCCCGTCATTTCTGCAATTTCTGTTATGCTATGTGTGTCTTCTTTTAGTAATTGTACGGCACGTTTCAGACGAATCAGCCGGATATAATCTCCCGGTGCCTGATCGGTTAATGCCCTTAATTTATTGTAAAAACTTGTGCGACTCATTCCCATCAGGCTGCATAACACATCTACCGTCAGAGCCGGATTGTCGATGTTGTCTTCCACATTCTTTTTGACGTTTGCAATAAACTTCCAGTCAATATCCTGTGAACAGTTAATGCAGTCTTCATCATTTTCCTCATCATTCAGATCCAGGTTTGCGTATTTGCTACGCAAAAGTGCACGATTAGCCAATAAATTGGCCACATTTGCTTTCAATATACCAATGTTGAATGGCTTCACAACGTATTCATCCGCACCAATCTGAAGCCCCGAAAGGATATCTTTCTCATTATTCAAAGCAGTCAGCAGGATAACGGGGATGTGGGAAGTCTCGATATTGTTCTTGATAGCCTGGCATAATTCATCACCCCGCATTTCCGGCATCATAATGTCTGAAATAACCAGCTCCGGTTTGTACTCGGGAATAATCGTCAGTGCTTCTTTTCCATTGGAACAAACCTGTACGATATATTCTTCGGATAGCGTTTGCGACAGATAGTTGCGCAACTCATCATTATCTTCCACAATTAAGATACGACGATGATTTATGTTCTCTTTCTTCTGTGCGTTTTCGTAAATTTCAGGCGATGAAGACGGAACGTTTTCGATTTCTATACGCTGTTTGCTCGGAGTTGCCAGATGTGCTTTCCGGAAACGCTTGCTATCTTTGGGGAACGTTATTTTGATAACTGATCCTTGGTTTTCGATACTTGATAGATTGATCTTTCCTTTGTGCAAACGGACTAACTTCCATACAAGCATCAGACCGATACCACTTCCCGTTACTTTGGAGTTGATAGCATTGCTGCCGCGGAAATGGAGCTTGAACAACTTCTTTTGTTCGTTAGCCGGAATTCCGATTCCTGTGTCTCTGACTTCCACACTCCATGAATCTGTTGATTCAGAAACGAAAACCTGTACATTCCCATTTTCGGGAGTATATTTCAATGCATTCGAAATGATGTTCTTAAAAATAGACTCCATTTTCTCTTTATCAAACCATACATTCATATACCTGAAATTACTTTCATAAGTGAAGTTGATATGTTTGATGTTGGCGTACTGTTGAAATGCATTGAATATTTCATTCATAAACGTGTTGAGTTCATGCTCTGAAATATATAGCTCGGAAGAATATACGTCCGCTCTCTCAAAGTTGATAAGATTGGTCGTCAGGCGCAGCAGAGCGTTAACGTTTCGTAATGCCGTATTCATGTTCGAAATACCTTCTTTGCTCAACTCTTCTTTTTCACGTAGTTCTTCCAAAGGTGCTTTGATAAGCGTCAATGGGGTACGGATATCATGTGCCGTATTGATAAAGAAATGTATTTTCTCGTCGGAGACTTTACGCTGCTTTCTTAAAATCAGGATACGCAATAGGACGATGGCAATGAGACAAAGGATAGCTGTATAAACCAGCATGGCCCAGAATGTCAACCAGAAAGGTTGGGCTATGATAATATCTATACTTCTTTCTTCAAGCATGATGCGTTTGTCTTCATTGGAAATGGCGCGTACTCTTAGCGTATATGTGCCCGGGGCAAGATTGGTGTAACGAATCGTATTCTCCGTTCCGGGTTTGCTCCATTCATCATAGAAACCTTCCAGTCTCCAGGAATAAAGAATGTTGGAAGGATAGTCATAGTTGATAGAAGAAACCTGCAAAGAGAATATATTCTGATTGTATTTTAAATTCAATACCTTTGTATCATTGATGCTTGCTTTCAGCGGAGAATTCTCATCGCCCGGGTAGATTGTCTGATAGAAAATCTTGAAATCGCTGAAAATCATTTTAGAAGAATAACCTCTGGGCAATTTCATGTCCTTATCAAATTCCACAGCTCCGTCCGAACTCCCTAAAATAAATTTATTGTTTTTCCGGAGAACACCCGACAGTGCATTGAAATGTGTAGTCATCAATCCCATATCTTTGGTCCAGTTGTAGAATTTCTTTTCATTAGGGTAAAAGCTTGTCAGTCCGCTTTCTGTACTCATCAGTATGTCTCTGTCCGCATCCGATAATATAGTATAGATATTATTGGATATTAAAGCACAGTTTTCTGTGTGGTAATGAGTGAATAGTTTTTTGTTAATATCGTAAATCAAGAGTCCCGATCCGCTGGTACCTATATATAATGATCCATCTTTTGCCTGGTGCAGGGAGTAGATATAACTCGATTCTACCGGAAGTTTTATACGCTCGAATTTACCGGATTCTTTATCTAAAAGACATAGGCCGGTGGCACTACCGATCCACATACTTTTTTCATCTTTCTCAACGATGGCGGTAATGGAATTTAATCCATCATAAAACCGTACTTCCTGCGTCTTCAGATTAATACGTTTGAGGTTGTAGAATCCTCCCGACCAGATATACCCTTGCATATCTGTACGGATATCACGTATATATTTATCCGGCCGCTTGTTTGTATGAGTGTACAAAGGCGGCATGAAATAGCTGACGTTGAATGTCTTTTTATCTATCTGGTGAGCACCGGAAGAGTACCCGCCTGCCCAGATAGTTCCGGGAGCCACTTCGCATATAGTAAGAAAGATGTGGCTTTTATTACTTTGCGACTCTTCAAAAGAGCTAAGTATCGATCGCCATTGTCCGGTCTTTGAATTAAGAAAGCTGATGCCATTATTCGTTGCGAACCATAAATCTCCGTCTCTGTCTTCGATAATGGAGTTCACTTGGTCATTGATTAAAGACTGCTTATTGCCAATGGAGTGCTTAATCCATTTGTAGCTCGTATAACGGTTATTTTGTATCGTGATTCCGATGGGGTAATTAGCCAGCCATATCCGTTCTTCATCATCTACAAAAATGTCATTGATACTGTTACCGTTCATGCCACAATTACTATTGTAATCAGCTACAATTTCGGGTACGATTTGATAAGTATCCACATTCATCTTGTGTACTCCTCCGCCATCTGTAGCTATCAATAACTCTTTGTCATTTAGCGGTTTGAATCGTGTGATACTAATATCCTTCAGATTCTGTTCGGGGCGTATGACAGATTTGGTATTCATATCGTAAATCATGATTCCCCGCAGGAAAGTTCCGATGAATAGTTTACGAATCTTTTTGTCGAAATGTAAATCGACAACCTGAACTTTTACACTCTCCAACTTATCACAATTGATAAGTTCCAGTGTGCTATTTTCTAGTTTGGCATAATGAATACCCATTTCCGTACCGATGAAGAAATGCGATTCGTCTATCTGTTCAATATCTGTGATGTCTTCACTTATATCATTCTTTATATGGGTGACTTGTTGAGTTTCCGTGTTATAGAGGAAGATGGTATCCTTATTACACAACCAGATGTGTTTGTTCTGGTCGAGCCAGGCATAAGTGACCGGGTCCGGCTGTTCGCTGAAACTATCCATTGGTAATTTATATACAAGGCTGAAGCAATCGTGAATCTGGTCATACCGGAATATTTTTCCTTTTTTTCCGATTTCCCATAAAACTCCTTCTTGGTCGATATAAAGCCAGTTTAGATTTAACAGAGAGTTCACTTCTGCGTCACCATCCATTAACTTATATCGTTTAAACTCTTTTCCATTGTATCGATCAATACCTTCGTGTGTGAGGAACCACATGTATCCGGTTTTATCTTTTTGAATGCAGTATACCCGCCGGTTACTTAACCCATCTTCCACTCCAAGATATCGATACGTCTGCGCGACACAAGTTAGAGGAAACAATAAGATTAGAAAAAGCCATTTTTTCATACAAATAGGACTTTTAAGGGTTATTGAATCTTTTATGAGGGGGAAAGTTTGACAAAATTAAGAAGATTTTCCGATATTACAAAATTTTGGTGAAAGATAACAGCGCTCCAAAAATGAAGAAAACAGGCTATTTGTATTGGTATATATTGTTTGTTTTCGGTGTTTTGGTGTCTGCCAAACGTCTTTCGGTAGAGCGGAAAGTTCAATAAAACAAGAGACTGATACTATTGAAAGTACCAGTCTCTGTAAATATAGAAATGTTTTATTTTATTTTTGTTTCCACCCACTTGCGTGCGTTAACAAACGCTTCTATCCATGGAGTAACCTGATCACTGTTCTTGCGGTCGGCCGGATAACAACCGTTTTGCCATGGGAAGATTGAACGTTCCAGGTGCGGCATGATAGCCAGGTGACGTCCGTCTGCGCTAGCCAGTGCTGCGATAGAATAATCGGAGCCGTTCGGGTTGCCCGGATATTCGTCATAGCTGTATTTCGCTACTACATTGTATTTATCTTCGTCATACGGCAAAGAGAATTTTCCTTCTCCGTGAGCTACCCAGATACCCAGTTTACTTCCACTCAAAGAGCCGAACATCACACTGCGGTTAGTCGGGATAGTAAGGCCAAGGAAGCGTGATTCGAACTTGTGCGAGTTGTTATGCAACATTTTGCCTTTCTTCTTCAGTTCCGGGTTGATAAGGTCGAGTTCCATCATCAACTGGCAACCGTTGCAGACACCTAATGACAATGTATCTTCGCGTGCATAGTATTTATCCAATGCTTCTTTAGCTTTCGGGTTGAACAGGAATGCGCCTGCCCATCCTTTAGCGGAACCCAATACATCGGAGTTAGAGAAACCACCACAGTAAACGATCATGTTTACATCTTCCAGTGTCTCGCGTCCGCTGATGAGGTCGGTCATTGTCACGTCTTTCACGTCGAAACCTGCCAGGTAGAGTGAGTAAGCCATTTCGCGTTCACCATTCGTGCCTTTCTCACGGATGATAGCTGCGCGGATACCGCTTGGAGTGCGACGATCCGGAGTGATATCATATTGAGAAAGCTTACCTTTGAATTCCGGCATGAAAGCAAATTCAACAGGCTGCATCTTGTAGTTCTCGAAACGTGCTTTAGCACAACCGTTCATAGATTGTTTGCGGTCGAGCAGGTAAGAAGAAGAATACCACACATCGCGCATATAATCGATACCGAATTGGTAAGTAGCTCCATCTTTAGATACTAGAATGTGACGTTCGTCAGTCGGTTTACCCAACTTCATATAGCCTACGCCGGCATCTTCCAGAATCTTCTTCACTTCATCCTTATGCTTGTCGCTGATCTGGATAACGATACCCGGATTTTCAGCAAACAGAATTTTAACGATATCCTGTTCCTTCATCTTGTCGAGGCTGATTTCCATACCGCCTTCTACATTGGAGAAGCACATTTCGAGCAATGTAGTAATCAAACCACCGGCAGAAATATCGTGTCCGGCAAGGATCAGGCCTTTGTTGACAAGTTCCTGTACGGCAAGGAAAGCATCACGGAAATATTCGGCATCTTGTACGCAAGGTACTTCGTCACCAACTTTACCCAGAGATTGTGCAAAAGCCGAACCACCCAGTTTCAGTTCATCGAAGCTGAAATCAATATGATAAAGTGTAGTCTTTTCATTGTTAACCAATACCGGAGATACCACTTTCTTCACGTCGGAAACTTCACCACCGGCAGAAACAATCACAGTTCCCGGAGAAATCACTTTCTCACCGTTCGGATACTTCTGTGTCATAGACAGAGAGTCTTTTCCGGTAGGAACATTAATTTGCAGTGCGCAGCAGAAATCGCTCAATGCTTTGACAGCTGTGTAAAGACGGGCATCTTCACCTTCTTGAGAGCGGCAAGGCCACATCCAGTTGGCAGACAGCGAAATACTGTCCATACCTTCTGCCATTGGAGCCCAAACCAGATTGGTTAGTGCTTCGGATACAGAAAGAATAGAACCGGCAGCCGGATCTGCTAATGCTGCTTGCGGAGCATGTCCGATAGAGGTAGCGATACCTTTTTCGCCACGGTAGTCGAGTGCTACGACACCACAGTCACTCAACGGCAACTGAAGTTCACCCTGGCATTGCTGACGAGCCACTTTACCTGTTACCGAACGATCTACCTTGTTTGTCAACCAGTCTTTGCAGGCTACAGCTTCAAGCTGCAATACATTTGTCAGATATTCATGTAGTTTAGACAATTCGTATTTCGGCATTTCGTAATGACGTTCCACTGTTTTGTCTGTCATATATGTCTTGGGAGAAGAACCGAACATCTGTTCTACGGCAAGGTCGAACGGACGTACACCGTCAGCCTGTTGGAAAGCGAAACGATGATCGCCGGTTGTTTCACCGACTACGTACATTGGAGCGCGTTCGCGTTCGGCAATCTTACGTACATGTTCAATAGCCTCTTCTTTAATCAGCAGACCCATACGTTCCTGACTTTCGTTAGCGATGATTTCTTTGGCAGACAAAGTCTTGTCACCGATAGGCAACTTGCTCATGTCGATCAAACCACCACATTCTTCCACGAGTTCGGACAGACAGTTTACGTGTCCGGCAGAACCGTGGTCATGGATAGAAACCACCGGATTCACCTCTTCTTCACAAAGAGCGCGTACGACGTTGTTGGCACGTTTCTGCATTTCTGCATTGGCACGTTGCACGGCATTCAACTCGATACCACTGCTGTAACGACCGGTATCAACAGAAGATACGGAACCGCCACCCAGTCCGATACGGTAGTTGTCACCACCGATTACTACCACTTTGTTTCCTGCTTCCGGTGTGCCTTTCAGGCAGTCACGTTGTGTACCGTAACCAACACCACCGGCAAGCATGATTACTTTGTCGTAACCATAAACTTCTTTGTTTTCCGTATGTTCGAAAGTCAGTACCGAACCGCAGATCAGCGGCTGGCCGAACTTGTTACCGAAATCGGAAGCACCATTGGATGCTTTGATTAGAATCTGTTCCGGAGTCTGGTATAGCCATTTGCGTACCGGAAGAATCTCTTCCCATTCGCGTCCTTCTTCTGTGCGCGGGTAAGAAGTCATGTAGACAGCAGTACCTGCAATCGGCCATGAACCTTTACCGCCACCCATACGGTCGCGGATTTCACCACCGGTACCGGTAGAAGCACCATTGAACGGTTCTACAGTAGTAGGGAAGTTATGAGTTTCCGCTTTCAGTGAGATAACACTCTTGATGTCCTTTATCTGGAAGAAATCAGGTTTTGAATGATCTGCCGGAGCAAACTGTTCCACAACCGGACCTTCGGCGAAGGCTACATTATCTTTATAAGCAGAGATTATTTTATTCGGATTTTCCTGTGTCGTCTTTTTAATCATCTGGAACAGAGAAGATTCCTGCTCTACACCATCGATGATAAACGTTCCGCCGAAAATTTTGTGGCGGCAGTGTTCGGAGTTGATTTGTGCGAAACCGAATACTTCAGAGTCAGTCAGTTTCCGTCCGAGGTCCTTTTCTACTTTCTTCAGGTAGTCCATTTCTTCTTTGGAAAGAGCCAGACCTTCTTTTTCGTTGTACACTTCGAGATCTTCAATGTAGATGATCGGTTCCGGCTGACGGTTTGTTGTGAATACGTTTTGGTCGAGTCCTTTGTACATGCGCTGGAGCATCGGGTCGTAATCGGCATTTTCGTCCTTAACAGGGAAGTACTCCTCGATGCGGCTTATGCCTTCGAGCCCCATGTTCTGGGTGATTTCTACTGCGTTTGTACTCCAGGGAGTGATCATTTCGCGGCGTGGACCAACGAAACAGCCTTTCAGGTTTTCTTCACTTTCCATCACGGCTTCGCCAAAAAGCCAGCAGAGTTTATTACTTTCGTCAGGGGTGAGCTGATGGTTGCTCTCTACGGCAATCACGCTCTTGGAAGGGGTTCTGAAAAAAAGAATCATGTTGTATATTTACGATTTTACGATTTACGATTTTACGATTGAAGTTCCTGCAGGAGAAACTCTTCTCTTTTTCTGTGGCGCAAAGATAATCAATTTCGTTGGTGGTAGGAAAAAAATAGAGAATAAATTCCTATACCTTATTTAATATGTTTATTTTCGATGTACGTTTTACTTATTATCGCTATATATAGTGATTCTTGTGTGGAAAAAACGTTAATATACTATCCCCATATCACAAAAAAGTGCGATATTTGCGACATGATTCAGATAGAGACAATATTCGATATATTAGTGAAAGGCTTTATTATTGGCGTTGTTGTGTCCGCACCCCTCGGTCCGGTGGGCGTATTATGCATCCAGAGGACTTTGAATAAAGGGCGTTGGTATGGATTTGTAACAGGTCTGGGAGCCTCTTTGAGCGATATAGCATACGCTTTGCTCACCGGCTACGGGATGAGCTTTGTGTTCGATTATATTAATAAGAATATTTTCTATCTGCAATTATTGGGGAGCATCATGCTACTCCTTTTTGGTATATATACCTTTCGTAGCAACCCGGTGCAGTCCATTCGTCCGGCTTCCTCCAGCAAAGGTTCTTATTTCCATAACTTTATTACCGCATTTTTCGTCACTCTCTCCAATCCCTTGATAATCTTCCTGTTTATCGGACTTTTCGCCCGTTTTGCTTTTGTGCAGCCGGGAGTTCTGGTGTTCGAAGAAATCACAGGCTATGTTGCTATTGCTATAGGGGCATTGACCTGGTGGTTGGGGATTACTTACTTTGTGAACAAAGTGCGCACTAAATTCAACTTGCGTGGTATCTGGATACTGAATCGTGTTGTAGGAAGTATTGTAATGCTGGTATCCCTTGCCGGACTGATTTTTACTTTGTTGGGAGAATCACTTTATTAGGAGATAATTTATGAATCAGATAGCACAACAACTGAAAGAGAAGAATATTGCCGAGTACCTTATATATATGTGGCAAGAGGAAGACTTGATCCGCGCCAATCATTGTGAACCGGAAGAGATGGAGGCAAATATAATTGCCCGTTATCCGGCAGATCAGCAGCCTGCCATGAGAGAATGGTATACCAATCTGATTACGATGATGAGTGAGGAAGGAGTACGGGGAAAAGGCCATTTGCAGATTAATAAGAATGTGATTATCAATCTGACAGAGTTGCATAACGCATTGGCTTCTTCTCCTAAATTTCCTTTTTACAGTGCCGCTTATTTCAAGGCATTGCCGTTTATAGTAGAATTACGGAATAAAAACGGTAAGAAAGACGAGCCCGAATTGGAGACCTGTTTTGAGGCATTGTATGGAGTACTCCTGCTTCGTCTTCAAAAAAAGCCTATCAGTGAAGGTACTGCTAAGGCAGTGGAAGCTATCACTAGTTTCCTTTCTATGTTGGCAAACTATTATGATAAAGACCGTAAAGGTGAATTAAAACTGGATGAATAAATGAGAATTTTGGTAACGGGTGCCAACGGTCAGCTTGGCAATGAGATGCAGGTGCTTGCAAAAGAGAACCCGCAACATACGTATTATTTCACAGATGTAGAAGAACTAAACATCTGTGACAAGCAAGCCGTTTGGGCTTATATCGCAGAGAAGCGGATTGAGCTTGTCGTGAACTGTGCCGCTTATACGGCCGTAGATAAAGCGGAAGATAATTCGGAACTGGCCTATCAATTGAATTGCGAAGCACCGAAACAATTGGCAAGTGCGGCACAATTCAATGGAGCCGCTATGATACAAGTATCTACCGATTATGTCTTTGATGGTACTGCACACACTCCGTATACGGAGGATTGCGACCCTTGTCCGGACTCTGTATATGGCACCACCAAACTGGAAGGAGAATATGACGTGATGAATTATTGCGAGAAAGCAGTCGTAATCCGTACTGCATGGCTTTATTCCACCTTCGGCAATAATTTTGTGAAGACAATGATCCGTCTTGGAAAAGAGCGTGACAGTCTGGGAGTTGTTTTCGACCAGATCGGAACCCCCACTTATGCCAATGATCTGGCACGTGCCATCTATACCATTATTAATAAAGGTATAGTTCGCGGCATCTACCATTTCAGCAATGAAGGCGTTTGTTCCTGGTATGATTTTACAGTGGCTATTCATCGCTTGGCGGGAATAACCTCCTGCAAAGTGAAACCTCTGCATACAGCTGAATATCCTGCAAAAGCCAACCGTCCGGCATACTCCGTACTTGATAAAACAAAAATAAAAACAACATTCGGCATCGAAATCCCCCATTGGGAGGAAAGTCTCCAACGATGCCTGGAGAAATTGGAAATTAAAAATTGAGAGTTGAGAAATAAAAAAGAAACCACTTTGAGTATCATTTTTTAATTTTCAATTTTCAATTCTCAATTTAACAACTATGGCAGATAATACAGAAATTTTGAGACGGCGAACGTTCGCCATTATTGCGCATCCGGATGCCGGTAAGACATCATTGACGGAAAAGCTATTGCTTTTCGGTGGTCAGATACAGGTAGCAGGTGCTGTAAAGAGTAATAAGATAAAAAAGACGGCTACGTCCGACTGGATGGAAATCGAGAAACAACGTGGTATTTCGGTAACGACTTCCGTGATGGAATTCGACTATCGGGATTATAAAATCAACATTCTCGATACTCCGGGTCACCAGGACTTTGCCGAAGACACATACCGCACACTGACTGCTGTGGACAGCGTTATCATCGTTGTAGACGGTGCGAAAGGTGTGGAAACGCAGACGCGTAAACTGATGGAGGTATGCCGCATGAGAAAGACTCCGGTAATTATCTTCGTCAACAAAATGGACCGTGAAGGAAAAGACCCGTTCGACTTGCTCGATGAACTCGAAGAAGAACTGATGATTCAGGTTCGTCCCTTATCCTGGCCGATAGAGCAGGGAGCACGTTTCAAAGGAGTATACAATATCTACGAACAGAAACTGGACTTATACCAGCCATCCAAACAGATGGTAACAGAAAAAGTGGCAGTCGATATTCATACGGAAGAACTGGATCAGCAGATTGGCAAGCCATTGGCAGACAAACTGCGTGGTGATCTGGAACTGATCGAAGGCGTTTATCCCGAATTTGATTCGGAATCCTATCTCGCAGGAGACTGTGCACCGGTATTCTTCGGATCAGCGTTGAACAACTTCGGTGTGCAAGAGCTGCTGAACTGTTTCGTGGAGATAGCTCCCAGTCCTCGTCCTGTACAGGCAGAAGAGCGTGAAGTGAACCCCGATGAACCGAAATTCACCGGATTCATCTTTAAGATTACAGCCAATATTGATCCCAACCACCGTTCTTGTGTGGCATTCTGTAAGATTTGCTCCGGCAAGTTTGTCCGCAATGCTCCTTATGTGCACGTTCGTCATGGAAAGACCATGCGTTTTTCATCGCCCACCCAATTTATGGCACAGCGTAAAACAACGATTGACGAAGCCTATGCAGGAGATATTATCGGTCTGCCGGATAATGGTACCTTTAAGATCGGCGATACGCTGACAGAAGGTGAAATGCTTCATTTCCGCGGATTACCGAGCTTCTCACCGGAGATGTTCAAGTATATCGAAAATGCCGATCCGATGAAACAGAAACAGTTGGCGAAAGGTATCGACCAGTTGATGGATGAAGGTGTGGCACAGTTGTTTGTCAATCAGTTCAATGGCCGTAAGATTATCGGTACGGTGGGACAGTTGCAGTTTGAGGTCATTCAGTACCGTTTGTTGAATGAATACAATGCGTCCTGTCGCTGGGAACCGGTAAGTCTTTATAAGGCCTGCTGGGTAGAAAGTGATGATCCCGCAGAACTGGAAGCCTTCAAGAAACGTAAATACCAGTATATGGCAAAGGATAGAGAAGGGCGCGATGTGTTCCTGGCAGACTCCGGTTATGTACTTCAGATGGCGCAGATGGACTTTAAACACATCAAATTCCACTTTACAAGTGAGTTTTAAAATATATTCCGTTGATTTTTAACTAAAAAATCAGGTAAAAAAAGGAAAAACATATCTCATATAAATGAGTGAATAGAAATGAAGACACTATCCTGGGATAAAATTCAGCAAGGGGATGAAGAGGCATTCCGGCAGCTTTATGAGCAATATGCAGATTTACTGTATGGATATGGCATGAAGATAGCCGGTGATGAGACTTTGGTAACCGAGGCGATACAGTCGTTGTTTGTTTACATCTTTGAGAAAAGAGAAACTTGCGCGGCCCCTCAATCCATACCCGCTTACTTATGTGTCTCGTTGAGACACATGATAGTGAACGAACTGAAAAAAGAGAATAGTGGCTCATTAAAATCACTGGATGAAGTAGGCACAAACGAATATCAGTTTGATCTGGAGATCGATATTGAAACTGCTATTATCCGTTCAGAGTTAGAAAAAGAACAGCTGGAAGTTTTGCAGAAAGAGCTGAACAATTTGACGAAGCAACAGCGGGAGGTATTGTATCTTAAGTACTATAAGAAGATGAGTCCGGAAGAAATAGCCCAGGTGATGGGACTCACTTCACGTACGGTTTACAATACTACTCATATGGCTATCTCCAGTTTGCGGGAGCGTATGAGCAAATCTTTCTTGTTGTTGGTAGCAGCTAATTTGTGGATTTTTAATTGAGGTGTGAGATATGGAAAAGTGGACAGAATCTTTAGATAAATACTTAGAAGAAGGAAAACTTCCTCTGGTTGGCGAAATCTTTTCTCGTAAAAAAGAAATAGGTGATAAGCTGAAGTTGCAACGTGAGGAGAGCCATAAGATCGCCTTAAGCCGGAGAAGAAAACAAGGTGCGGGGAGAAGTTTCTCTTTCTCATGGGGAGTGGCAGCGGCAGTTGTCCTTCTTTTGGGGATAGGCGGTTACTTCCTGGCAGAAGAAAAGGTGGTGACTGATAACACTGCTATGAACTATGAATTGCCGGATGGCAGTACTGTGCAGGTGATGGAAAATTCCCGCCTGACTTACAATCATATCACATGGCTTTGGGAGCGCAAATTGCAACTATTGGGTAAAGCCTCTTTTAACGTAACCAAAGGCAAGACATTCACGGTCCGTACAGAAGCCGGCGACGTAACCGTACTGGGAACGAAATTCCTCATCGATCAGCAAGGAAAGAAGATGACCGTCAACTGTGAGGAAGGAAGTGTGAAAGTCGAGACTGCTGTAGGTAAGCATACATTGCTTGCCGGGGAAAGCGTGCATTGCGATGAGAACAAGATTGTGCCGGTAGAGAAAAAGGCAGAAGAATCGGAGTTCCCCGAGGTGTTGGGGTATGAAGACGATCCGCTGATAAATGTAGTGGCAGATATTGAACACATATTTAAGGTAACAGTCGTCGGGCACGAGAAGTGCGAAGGGCTGACCTACAACGGGACGGTTTTGACGAAAGACCTGAACGCCACGCTGGAAAAAGTCTTCGGCTCGTGTGGAATCAGTTATCAAATTCGAGGGAAAGAAATTATTTTGCAATAAAAAAAGCCTCTTCTGGATAGTCAGGAGAGGCTTTTTTGTTTTTCTTCAAATTTTCTTCATTTTTTCTTGGTAAAAAACAAATGGATGCTTCTCTTTCTAATATAAGAGCTATTTAATGATGTTTGAAAAAAACGGTAGAATTGATTAGAAGATTAAATGTTGTAGAAGGAATTATCCGGTCATCTTCCTTATAGGAATAAAGGCCGGAGCTCAAAACAAACAATAGAAAGCCTTGTAGGGAATTACAAGCTAAATTCAGAACAAACAATAGAATGCTTTGTAGGAAATACAAACTAGACTCAAAACAAACAATATTTCGAAAAGAATACAAACTAAGGCTCAAAGCAAACAATAGACAGTGGGCAGATGAAAAAATCCTGCCAGAGACGTAGGTCAGAAATGGTTCCCTCGCCAGGGTTATATGAGCTTTAGAAGGCTTGTTTTTCCCGATCAAACAAGTTGGCTTAAAAGGGTTTTTCAACTAGACTGCTACGCTAATTAAAAGAATGAAAGCCGTGATGGCGCATGAGAGGTTTAACAAGACCGGTTTTTATCTGGTAATTTAATAGGTTAAGAAGAGGGTATGAAACCAGATGAGGGCTAAACCGGTTTATCATTGAGTATTTTTATTTAATAATTGTTTTATCAGAGTGTGAGAGAAAGTTGAGGGGCTTTCTCTCACATTTTTTTTGTAATAAGTTTCTGCTCATAAATGCTCTGATTATCAATCAGAGAAATGACAGTTTTATACATTATATTCCTTTCTTAATTTATTTTATAATAAAAATTTGGTATTTTCGAACGCTTTTTAGACGAACAACTTAAATTACTAATAGTTTATTATATGGAAAATATCGAAACAGCGATCCTGCTGATGGTGGTCGGAATGGCTACCGTATTTGTTATTCTGCTGATTGTGATTTATTTAGGTAAGTTGTTGATTGCATTGGTCAACAAGTACGCCCCCGAAGAAGTGGTTCCTGTGAAGCGGGAAGCACCGCGAGGTCCTGCACCTGTTCCGGGAAACATTTTAGCAGCCATTACTGCTGCTGTGAATGTGGTGACACAGGGTAAAGGAAAAATCACTAAAGTAGAAAAATTATAAATCTATAAAGAATATCACTGAAAGACATGAAAAGAGAAGTAAAGTTTAGCTTGGTTTTCCGAGATATGTGGCAATCAGCCGGAAAATATGTACCTCGTGTAGACCAACTCGTAAAGGTAGCTCCGGCCATCATTGAAATGGGTTGTTTCGCCCGCGTAGAAACAAATGGCGGAGGTTTTGAACAGGTAAATTTATTGTTTGGTGAAAACCCGAATACAGCCGTGCGCGAATGGACAAAACCGTTCCATGAAGCCGGTATTCAAACCCACATGCTCGACCGCGCACTGAACGGACTTCGTATGAGCCCCGTTCCGGCAGACGTCCGCAAATTATTCTACAAAGTAAAGAAAGCACAAGGAACAGACATTACTCGTACGTTCTGCGGATTGAACGATGTGCGTAATATCGCTCCTTCCATCACATACGCAAAGGAAGCAGGCATGATTTCACAATGCTCGCTTTGTATCACTCATTCGCCTATCCATACGGTAGAGTACTACACCAATATGGCGCTGGAACTTATCAAACTGGGTGCAGATGAAATCTGTATCAAAGATATGGCAGGTATTGGCCGTCCGGTATCATTAGGTAAGATCGTAGCCAATATCAAAGCGGCACATCCCGAAATCCCTGTTCAGTATCATAGTCATGCAGGTCCCGGATTCAATATGGCAAGTATCCTTGAAGTATGCCAAGCAGGTTGCGACTACATCGATGTCGGTATGGAACCACTTTCATGGGGAACAGGTCACGCCGATTTGCTTAGCGTACAAGCCATGCTGAAAGATGCCGGATATCAAGTGCCCGAAATCAATATGGAAGCCTACATGAAAGTGCGTGGCATGATTCAGGAATTTATGGACGACTTCCTCGGCCTGTATATCAGCCCGAAAAACCGCCTGATGAACTCCTTGCTGATTGCTCCCGGACTTCCCGGCGGTATGATGGGTAGTCTGATGGCCGACCTCGAATCCAATCTGGAATCCATCAATAAATATAAGGCAAAACACAATCTGCCGTTTATGACGCAAGATCAGCTGCTCATCAAACTGTTTGACGAAGTGGCTTACGTATGGCCTCGTGTCGGTTATCCTCCATTGGTGACTCCATTCAGTCAATATGTGAAGAACCTTGCCATGATGAACGTGATGGCAATGGAAAAAGGAAAAGACCGTTGGGGAATGATTGCCGATGATATTTGGGACATGATTCTGGGTAAAGCCGGACGTTTGCCGGGCAAACTTGCTCCGGAAATCATTGAAAAGGCGGAACGTGAAGGCCGTAAGTTCTTCGAAGGCGATCCACAGGACAACTATCCGGATGCTCTCGACAAATATCGCAAACTGATGAAAGAGAACAAATGGGAAGCAGGACAGGACGACGAAGAACTCTTCGAATATGCGATGCACCCGGCTCAATATGAAGCCTACAAGAGTGGTAAAGCCAAAGAAGACTTCCTCGAAGACGTGGCAAAACGCCGTGCCGAAAAAGATAAATCACCGGAAGAAGATGTTAAACCGAAAACACTGACCGTACAGGTAGACGGACAGGCTTATCGTGTCACCGTAGCTTATGGCGATGCCGAGCTTCCTGCTACTCCAGCGGGTGCTTCCGCTGCTCCGGCAGGCGAAGGCAAAGAAGTACTTTCTCCGTTGGAAGGCAAGTTCTTTTTGGTGAAGAATGCACAAGAAACCGCCTTGCAAGTAGGCGATACGGTGAAAGAAGGAGACGTAATCTGCTATGTAGAAGCGATGAAGACCTATAATGCTATCCGTGCAGAGTTTGGCGGTACGGTGACTGCTATCTGTGCCAATCCGGGAGATACTGTTTCAGAAGATGATGTATTAATGAAGATAGGATAATGAACGAAATATTTGAGAACTTATATGACATGACTGCGTTCAGCAATATCATTGCCGATCCGCAGTTCCTGATAATGTATGCCATCGCGTTCGTCCTGCTCTATCTGGGTATCAAGAAACAGTACGAGCCGTTGCTGCTTGTCCCCATCGCTTTCGGTGTGTTGTTGGCCAACTTCCCCGGAGGAGAAATGGGTGTGATTCAGGCAGACGAGAATGGCATGATTATGATAAACGGAGTAATGAAAAACATCTGGGAAATGCCTCTGCATGATATCGCCCACGAACTGGGACTGATGAATTTCATCTACTATATGCTGATTAAAACAGGTTTCCTACCTCCGATCATCTTCATGGGTGTCGGTGCGTTGACGGACTTCGGACCGATGTTGCGTAACCTGCGTCTTTCTATTTTCGGTGCAGCCGCACAGCTGGGTATCTTTACCGTATTGTTGGTAGCTATCCTGATGGGATTCACTCCGAAAGAAGCCGCTTCTCTCGGAATTATTGGTGGTGCGGATGGTCCGACGGCTATCTTTACGACTATCAAACTGGCACCACATTTGCTGGGCCCGATTGCCATTGCCGCTTATTCGTACATGGCACTCGTTCCGGTGATTATTCCGCTGGTTGTGAGACTGCTCTGTACTAAGAAGGAATTGAGCATCAACATGAAAGAACAGGAAAAGATGTATCCTTCAAAGACGGAAATCAAGAACCTGCGTGTCTTGAAGATTATCTTCCCGATTGTGGTAACTACTGTTGTGGCCCTCTTCGTACCAAGTGCTGTGCCATTGATCGGAATGCTGATGTTCGGTAACCTGGTGAAAGAAATCGGAACCAACACGTTCCGCTTGTTCGACGCTGCTTCCAATAGCATCATGAATGCGGCTACCATCTTCCTCGGACTGTCGGTAGGAGCAACGATGACCACAGAAGCCTTCCTGAACTGGACAACTATCGGTATCGTAGTAGGTGGTTTCCTGGCATTTGCCCTTTCCATCACAGGAGGTATCCTGTTCGTGAAATTGGTGAATCTCTTCTCTAAGAAGAAAATCAATCCGCTTATCGGTGCCACCGGTTTGAGTGCCGTTCCGATGGCAAGCCGTGTAGCCAATGAAATAGCTTTGAAGTATGATCCGAAGAATCACGTATTGCAATACTGCATGGCGAGCAACATCTCCGGAGTAATCGGTTCTGCCGTAGCTGCGGGTGTGTTGATTTCCTTCCTTGCGTAGTCAATATAGCTGACCTTATATACAAGAATCCGGAGATATGGATATTGTCCATTCTCCGGATTTCTTATTATATACTGCTTTATGAATACAGATTTTAGATTCTTCTTTTATTCGCTAATCACTTTCCTGTATTCTGCTATCGCCATCTTTTCCGACAGATACGCATTAATCAGATTCGTGTGTGCTTGCGTCCATGATAGCTGTGCCGACAATACATCCACCATATTCGCTTTTCCCTCATTGTAAGAGAACGAAACCAGGTCGAGATTTTCATTGGCCAGATTCATAGTCTCGGTAGCAGTTTTTACTTGATATTCCGTTTCCGTCAGTTTGGTCAGTGCGGCAGAAAGTTCCTCGTTGATATTGTCCGTCACATAACTCTGTTGCAGTTTCTGTATTCCGATGTACGCTTTTTGCTGGCGGTTTGTTTTGAACCGGGCTCCCCACCGGAAAATCGGGATGTTGATATTAATGCCGACGATTGGATTGAAAGATACATCATATCCGAGATTAGGTGTAGCCGTAGCCCATCCGCCACTGAAATACATATTCAGTTGCGGGTTGAACTGGCTAAGAGCTGCTTTGCGCTGCGCCTCACTCTTCATGATGTTCACTTCCGTACTTTCAAAATCCGCACGGCGTTGCAGTACATTCTCCAAGGAAAGTATCTGTACCGGGGCAGAAGCCTTGTCAATCGTATAAAGGCTGTCTACCGGGCTGTTCGGCTCTTCTCCCATTAAGATGTTCAACTTTTGGAGGGCCAGTGTATAATTCTGGCGAGCCTTGATATATTGCAATTCCGCTTCTTTCAGCCGGGTGGAAATCATTAATAAATCCGTACGGCTAATCATTCCGTCGCTGAAACGATCCTGTATGATGTCATACTGCTGTTTCACGATGCTTTGATACTTATCAGCCGCTTGCAACATAGCCTGTGAGGCAGAAGCATTCCAGTAAACCGCATCACTCTGATAATGAATTTGGTCGATAGTAAGCTCCTCGTTCAGCTGATTCAGCTTTTCATCTGCTTTGGCAATCTTGTGCTGGGCGTTGAGCGCGCCTCCTGTGTACAACGGTTGCGAAACGATAAATACTCCTTGATAAGTATGATTGCGGTATTCGCCTAATGGTTCGTTCCATGCACTAAGGTCACTCATGTTGAGCGTACCGTCCGCATTGGCATCGATTTTAGGTAAGAAACCGGTATGAGCAATTTTCCGTGCTTCCGTACTTGCCATCGTCTTTAGTTTCTGTTGCTTCAGTATTTGGCTGTAAGCTTCCACCTTATCCCGGTAGGCTTCCCGGCTAAGATAAGGCTGTTGTGCCCCGGCCGTGAGGCCGAGGAACAATAGAGACAGAGTTATAAGTTGAGTTTTCATTTTATTCAGTCTAAACAATAAATTCAAGTTTCATATAAGAGTAGGCAATTATCCTTTGATTCTCTGAATAGCACAATAAGCTACCGGAAGAACAAACAATGTCAGTGCCGAAGCCACCAACAAACCTCCCATAATGGTAGCCGCCATACCGCCAAACATCGCATCGAACAACAATGGCAACATACCCAGAATAGTAGTACCCGACGCCATCGCTACAGGAATAATACGGCTGGTCGTGGCACTGACAACAGCATCCAACGGCTTTTTGCCCGTCTTTGCCTCCAGGTCAATCTGCTCCACAAGCACAATCGCGTTTTTGATATTCATACCAATCAGTCCGAGCAACCCCAGGATAGAGAAGAAGTCGAACGACTTGCCGAGTAACACCAATCCTAACACGATACCGATAAAGATAAGCGGCAACATCAACAGAATCACTGTCGGTTTACGATATGTCCTGAACAAGAATAATAGAGTGACAAACATCAGGAAGAACGTCAACGGTAAGTTTTTCGCCAGTGCCTCGTTAGACTCCACCTGACTTTCCTGCTCCCCGAAATACTTCATTGTATATCCCTCCGGCACTTTTATCTCTTTCTGCACCAGCGGCCAAACTTCATTGAAAGCAGCAATTGCATTTACCCCGCGACGCGGATCGCACTGTGCCATCATCACCATTTGCCGATTGTAATCTTTCACGTTCGAGAAACGATACTGGAAATTAAATTCCGATACCACCTGTTCCAGGCTGGTCGTCTCATTCCCCGTACCAAACACGGGCAGCGTGCGCAAATCATTGATGCGGAACGAATCCACTGTGTTGTCCTTCAATAAGATAGGCAACACCTGATCCCCCTGCCGGTATTCTCCGAGCGTCATACCCGTAGTTCCGATCTGGATACTCTGTGCCATGCCCTGACGTGACACCCCTAATGGCTGTGCCCGTTCGGGACTATATATCGGTTTCCACACAGGAATCTTGTTTCCCCACGAATTGCGTACATTGATTAAATTCGGATTCCGGTGCATAATCTCCAATGCCTGATTGGTGAGCGCCACAAGCGTGTCTACATCCGGTCCTATAAATCCGATTTCGATAGCGGCATCCACCGCGGGCGACAGCTTGAACAGACTTGTACGCGTAATCGCATTTGGATAATTCGCCTTCATATATGCGTCGAAATCTTCCTCATACTCTTTAGTATATTTACTGTCTGTCAATTCAATCAACACATTGGCAAAATTCGGTTTCGGCCCTACGGAAGTGGAAGCGAGGTAATACCTCAACGGCGTGCTGCCGAAGGTGATTGACACTTTTTTCACTTCCGGCTGTTTTGCCAGATGCTCTTCCACCGATTTCATCTCTTTCACCACATCATTGATGCTATACCCGTCTGGATAGAACACGTCCGCCCGGAAATAAGGCTTGTCCAGAGAAGGGAAGAAGTTTTGAGGCATCGTCCCCATGATAATCAATGAAGCAACAAAAAGTACTACCATCGAACCCAGTGTCAACGTTTTCCTGCGAATCAGTGTACGGAGGATAGAAGCGAATTTGTGATAAAACGGTTTGTCATACGGGTCTTTGGCACCATCCTTAGCTTTCGCTTTCAGGATGAAATTACCAAAAACAGTGGTCTGCGTCAGTGCAAGTACCCAGCTCAATCCCAACGAGATGGCAAGTACCACAAAAAGCGGTTTCACGATTTCCGCTACGGCAGAAGGAGCGAGGTAGAGCGGGAGGAACGAACAGATAGCGATAAAAGTAGCCCCGAGCAATCCCCATTGCGGACCCGTTGCACCGTCTATCAGTGCTTTCCGCCGGTCTACTCCGCGGGCAATGGCAATCTGTGCGTTATCCGTCACTACAATGGCGTTGTCCACCAGCATACCCATAGCGATGATAAATCCCGCCAGCGAAGTACGGTTCAGTCCGACACCGAAGAAAGACATGATGAGCAATGTACCTCCAATGGAGAAAATCAGTGACGAACCGATTAGCATACCTGCACGCAGCCCCATCACCAACATGATAATTACAATCACAATCAGAATAGATTCGATCAGATTGATGATAAATCCGTTGTTGGCCTCATTGGCTATCTCGTTTTCCAGATACAGACTTTGCAGCTCCAATCCCACAGGCATCAGTGGCAGCAATTCGTCTAGCTTGGCTTTCACATTCTTACCCGTCTGCACCACATCCCGTTGCGGGTCGGTGGAGACACCGATGCCGATGGCACGTTTGCCGTTCACGTGCATAATGTTGGATGGAGGGTCCATGTATCCTTTTTCGATAACGGCGATATCGCCTAGTTTCACCTGTCCGGCCTTTGTGGTAATTACTTGGTTGCGGATATCGTCTACGGTGGTGTACATACCGTTAGCAGTTACTCGGAGCTGTTGCTCACCGGCACGGATCTCTCCGGTATTGATAATCTGATTCTGCGATTGCAGCAGATTGGCAAGCTGTTTGGGGTCGATGCCCATACCTACGAGCTTATGGGTCGAAATAAGAATATTGACCACTTCTGTCTGTGTTCCGAATAAAGCCACTTTCATCACTCCGTCTGCCGTCACTACCTGCGTCTTGATCCGTTCCGCCCAGTTGCGCATCTCTTCGTATGTGTAACCGTCGTCCGCCGTTAGACCGTAATAGATGCCGAACACGTCACCGAAATCATCGGAAACCGTTGGTGCAGAAGCACCGCTCGGCAACTGTGGCTGTATATTGAGCACTTTCCGTCGCAACTCGTCCCACTTTTGCGGAATGGAGCTTGCCGACAAGGAAGGTTGCAACTCGAATGTGATTTTTGAAAGTCCGTACATAGATTCTGATTTAATCTTGTACACACCGCTCATACTTTGAATCTCGCGAGAGATGGGCTCGGTAATCAACCGCTCCACTTCAGCCGGTTCGGCACCCGGATAACGGGTCATGATAACCGCCGACTTTATCACGAAAGGAGCATCCTCTTTCTTACCCAGTTTGCCAAAGGAAGTGATTCCCCCAATCAGCAATACGGCAAGAAAGAAATAGATGATTTTCGTATTATCTAATGAATATCTAGCTAAACTCATAATAAATGATAGTTGATAGTTGATAAATGATAGGTTGTAAATGATAGGTGTTATCAGCTATCATTTATCAACTGTTGTAATTGATTCTCCTTCCACTAGTTGGTGTACGCCTGCAATGACGATTTTCTCTCCGGGTTTCAAACCTTCGGAGATGAGAGTCTGTGCTTCTCCGGTAGGAGTGCTCACGGTTACTTGTCGTTTGTGGACTTTGTTGTCTTCTACCACCCAAACATACATTTTGTTTCCTTCGCTTTCACCGAATACGGCGCTAAGCGGTATGATTGTCCAGCTGTTCTGCACTAACGGGCCCACATCTGCCGTGAAACGGATGCCGCAGGTGAAACCGGGTTTCACAGCATAAAGGTCACGGTCGAATGACGGGTCGTCAATCGTGATGCTGACCGGGATACCTGTGCCATCGGTCGAAATATCCAGATATTCTTCTAGTTTTGCTTGAAACACGTGTCCTTTGAAGGTGTCAAACTCAACAAGGAAACGCGGGTCTTTGGCGCGCAACAAGTACAGATAAGCATCCGGAATGGTGAATTTGATGCGTAGATTATGCGTGTTGACAAGCTGGACGATGCCTTCTCCGGAGTTGACACGCTGATAATTTTCCACCAATCTCTTTTCGATGGAACCATCAAAAGGAGCGGTCAGTTTCGTGTCGCGCATATTGTTGGCGGATAGTTCGTATTCAGATTTCGCCTTCTGGTAGTTGGCGAGACTGATTTCGTATTCCTGTACGGAGATAGCTTGCCGGGAGAGGAGTCGTTTGTTACGTTCCACTTGTGCGGAAGCCGTTTCGTATGCCGATTTTGTGGCGGCATATTGCAACGCGATGTCTCTGGGGTCGATAGCTGCGATGAGTTGTCCCTTTTTCACTTTCTGTCCTTCGATGACAGGTAGTTGGATGATTTGTCCGTTGACCCTGAAAGCCAGCTTCACATATTCCACCGCTTCCACGATTCCCGAGAAATCTTTGCTAATAATCGATCTTGACTCGACAATGGTGGTCTTTACGGGACGGGCTGTTGTCGTTGTCGCTTCTTTTTTCTGTCCGCAGCCTGCCAATAAGATTGCAGCCGTCAGGACGAATCCAATTTTCTTCATATATCACGTTGATGTTTAGAGGTTTTGCGTTGATAAATAGCGAATAATATACTAAAAACAACTCCCGTTTATTTATGTTCACTATTCTTAATATTTTTCATACTCAACCTCTTATCTCTCTAGCAAAACACAAAATAATGGGAATCTTACCATTTTTAAAGTAAAATTCCCATCCAAACCATTTCACTAATCTGTAAATCACGGTTTGGAAATTCATTTGAACTAAATCACAACCTTCGTTAACCTCTTTCTATAAAGTTTGAAAATAGAAAAACATCTTGCACCTTACACTAATTGGGACCATCATACTGATATACAATTAGTGTAAGGTGCAAGATGTTTTTGCGTTTTTTCGTTTTAGTTCCGTTTTCTTTCCGGCTTTCCGGAGAAGATAGTCAGTTCTAAAACTTCAAATATGATTTCTGTTGTGGTATATCCGTTAAATGTATATTCCAGATTTTCGTCCTCAAGAAAGTATTTGAGATAAATGGTTGGAGTACCATTGTGGAAGTCGAGAAAAAGGTAAGAAGTATAGTTATAGATACCAAGATCGGCAAACTCATTTAGAATAGCAGTATTGAAAACTGTGGACCAGCCTGTTTTTGATTCGTTTCCGGACATTTCGAATCTACGATGTTCTTTTGCGAGATCGTCTTTTTTTACATGTCTGAACTGCTCGAGCAATTCATCATTGAAAGAAAGGCGTTGTCTGATAAAATTAAAAACTTCCTCCTTTGTCATTTGTTTTAAATCAGTTATTTCCATTTTTACTTAATTAGTCGGGTAAAGGTACTCCCTTTATTTGGTAATAAGTCGGATTTGGTGATATTTCTTTTATTTCTTTTTGGGGTTATATCCCTAAAAACTTTCTGATTCCGGTTGAAACCATTTTGTTTCGAAGGGGGGAGGAATAAACAAATGCGAAAAGGAATAAGGAATATAGAAAACGAAAAAGAGGAAATTCTCTACGAGAATCTCCTCTTTTTTCATCTTTCACGAAAGATCGAATTATTTCTTCTTACGGTCACCGTAACGGCTCATGAACTTATCAACACGACCTGCAGTATCCACCAATGTAGATTTACCTGTATAGAACGGGTGAGAAGTGTTTGAGATTTCAATCTTCAGCAACGGATAAGTTTCACCTTCGAATTCGATGGTTTCTTTAGTTGCTACAGTTGACTTAGACAAAAACATGTCACCATTTGACATATCTTTAAATACTACCGGACGGTATGATTCTGGATGAAGGCCTTTTTTCATTTCAGTATCTGTTTTTTTAATTTATATTCTGTTACTATTTTGGTAAGAAATAGTGTAATGGTCATTTTCAGAGCGCAAAGATAATGCTTTTCTGTGAAATAGAAAAAGGTTTTATGGAAAAAACTTCGATAAAGATACTCTGCTTTCTAAATTTAGGCAATCCGTACCTATAATATATCTATATAATATGATTCGCATCATTTATATATGAATAGCATAACTTATATTGATGAATGATGAATCGAACGCGGAAATACGCTTTACTGTCTTTTATCCGTTTATTTGCAAGGTAGACATTACAATCTAATGTCACACTCGTATTCCTGCTAAATTTTGGTGTCTGATTTAAACCTTTTTCTACTATATTTTTCTTTCCGATGTTCGTTATTCGATGGATAATGCTTACTTTTGCGTAGAATTTTTATTCACTAACAATAAACTTTAAACAAAATGGTAAATTACAAAGATTTAGGATTGGTAAACACAAAAGAAATGTTTGCTAAGGCTATCAAAGGTGGATATGCTATCCCAGCATTCAACTTCAACAATATGGAACAGATGCAGGCTATCATCAAGGCTGCTGTTGAAACTAAATCTCCTGTGATTCTTCAGGTTTCTAAAGGTGCTCGTCAGTATGCTAACGCTACTTTGTTGCGTTACATGGCACAGGGTGCTGTAGAATATGCTAAAGAATTAGGCTGCGCACATCCGGAAATCGTTCTTCACCTTGACCACGGAGATACATTCGAAACTTGCAAATCTTGTATCGATTCAGGTTTCTCTTCAGTGATGATCGACGGTTCTCATCTTCCTTACGAAGAAAACGTTGCATTGACTAAGAAAGTTGTTGAATACGCTCATCAGTTCGACGTAACTGTAGAAGGTGAACTTGGCGTATTGGCTGGTGTAGAAGATGAAGTTTCTGCTGACCACCACACATATACTGACCCTGAAGAAGTAATCGACTTCGCTACTCGCACTGGTTGCGACTCTTTGGCTATCTCAATCGGTACTTCTCACGGTGCTTACAAGTTTACTCCGGAACAATGCCACATCGACCCGGTTACAGGCGTAATGGTTCCTCCTCCATTGGCTTTCGAAGTATTGGACGCTGTAATGGAAAAACTTCCGGGATTCCCTATCGTTCTTCACGGATCATCTTCAGTACCTCAAGAAGAAGTGGAAACTATCAACAAATACGGTGGTGCACTGAAAGCTGCTATCGGTATTCCAGAAGAATGGTTGCGTAAGGCTGCTAAGTCTGCTGTTTGCAAAATCAACATCGACTCTGACTCACGTTTGGCTATGACCGCTGCTATCCGTAAGACTTTTGCTGAAAAACCAGCTGAATTCGACCCGCGTAAGTATCTTGGTCCGGCTCGTGACAACATGGAAAAACTGTACAAGCACAAAATCCTTAATGTGCTCGGTTCTGACAACAAATTGGCACAGTAATAATCTCCAGATTATTCCATAAATAAAAGAAAGGCTGCTACCGGTTGACGGTGGCAGCCTTTTTGTTGGTTTAGATATGGTCCCGGCGAATATCATTGCGGAGCAGAGCCATACTTATTTTTTATTCTGTTCATTTTTCATGGATGCCGAGTGTCCGTTTTGAAAGAATTCTTCTATTTTTTGTTTGTCTCGAAGTACTTTCAGCCAGTTGGTAGCGGCATTGTAATAATTGGATTTTCCCAAAATAAGTTCACCTTTTTCGTCTATTTCCGGTTCCTCTTCTTTGCTGTTTTGGGGGCGTGTTTTTAGGAATGCTTCCAGGCAGCGTTCGGTGTTTTTCTTGTCTTTCAGGTCGTAGAAGTATATATAGGCCATGTCGTACAATAGTTTATGGTTTTGTTTGTCATACTGTTGGTAACGTTCTTTGATAGATTCGATTTGCTTTTTATACATTTGTGCCATTTTGTAGCAGTCGGTCATTCCGATATAGAGTCTGGTCATGCTGCTATCTTTAGGAATAGATAGGTCAATTGCTTTTTCCAGATAGTTTACGCCTTCTTTTTTCCAGGAAGTTTTAGAGCAGGCCCGGCCGAGGTAATAAAGGAGATTGATATTATCGGGATCGTATTTACGGGCGACTTCCAAAAAGTCATGGGCTTCATAATATTTCTCTACTGCATAATAGCTAATGCCTAGATAATAGCAAGTATGGAAGGAACTGTCCCCCTGACTGACAAGATACTCATAACGCCGGATAGCAGTGGGATAGTCTTGTTTGAGGCAATATCCCAAGGCGTTCTGCCGGTTGACGGAGATGTTGGTGCTGTCAATCTGCCGGTATTTTTCTGTAGCTTCGATGGCTTCATCGAAATATGAACCGGATATATTCAAGGCGCCCAGTTTGGTGGCAGCCAGGTAATCGTCGGGATATTTCTCCTGAATATTGTAATAGCAACCTGCAGCAGGCAGAAGTTCGCCCATCCCTTCAAAACTTTGAGCTTGCAGATGCAGGACAATGGCGGAACTATCTTTTTCCGTCATCAGGCTACTTTCGCCAAGTGCATCGCGAAACTTTTGCCGGGTCAGGAGCAAACTGATGTATTGAATACGTACATATTTGTTTTCCGGATTCAGATCAAGGGCGTGTTCGTAATAGTTTAGCGCTTGATTGTATTTGGCCAGTGCCCGGCAACATTCGGCTGCTTCAATGAATGCGCGGGCATTGGTGGTATCGTTAGAGATAATTTCTTCATAGGTAGAGAGTGCCTCTGTGGTGAGTCCTAGTCCACGCAATGCTTTGCCTTTCTGTAAGAGTAGGTGAGGAGTTGGCTTCTTCTGGGCGATAAGAGAAAGGGCTGTCTCGTAGTCGTAGTTTGCCATAGCTTCTTGGATATGGTCTGTGTGTTGTGCCGTGAGAGGGATAGTGCAACCAAGGAAGAACAGAATAATAATCCATTTCATAAAATCTTATTTTAGTTGTTTGACTTATTGGTTGCAAGTTACTAAAAATATTTTATTTACGAATTGTTCGTAGATTGTTTTGGATAGATTAACGGAATGATAAGAGAAGATAACACTATGGCTACATATAAAGAAGAACACCCGTGTTGCAACTGAATGTAACACGGGTGATCTTATAAATGTTTAAAGCATACCGAATAGAAATCCGGTAGGGACATTTGCCTCTTACATCAAGAATCCAAGCAGGATACCGGCAGCGACAGCTGAACCGATTACTCCGGCAACGTTCGGACCCATAGCGTGCATCAGCAAATAGTTGGTCGAATCGTATTCCAGACCAATGATTTGTGAGATACGTGCAGAGTCGGGAACGGCAGAAACACCTGCATTACCGATCAACGGATTGATCTTGTTGCCCTTCTTCAAGAAGATATTGAATATCTTAACGAAAATTACACCGGATGCAGTTGCAATGATGAACGACAATGCACCGAGGGCGAAAATCTTGATAGAATCAAGCGTCAGGAATTCGGAAGCTTGCGTAGAAGCACCTACTGTCAGACCCAACAGGATAGTGATAGTATCAATCAATGGACCGCTGGCAGTATTAGCCAAACGACGGGTTACACCACTTTCTTTCAACAGGTTACCGAAGAACAGCATACCTAGCAAAGGTAGACCGGAAGGAACCAGGAAGCAAGTCAGCAACAAACCGATGATCGGGAAAATCACCTTCTCCGTGTGAGAAACTGCACGCGGCGGTTTCATACGGATGACGCGTTCGCTTTTGGTGGTGAGCAGACGCATGATAGGCGGCTGTATCACCGGAACCAACGCCATGTAGGAGTAGGCGGACACCGCAATGGCTCCCATCAGGTTAGGTGCTAGCTTGGAGGAAAGGAAAATGGCCGTCGGACCGTCTGCTCCACCAATGATACCGATAGCACCGGCTTGCATCGGGTCGAAACCCATTTCCAATGCGATCATGTATGCACCGAAGATACCGAACTGTGCAGCTGCACCGATCAACATCAATTTCGGGTTGGAGATAAGTGCCGAGAAATCCGTCATGGCTCCGATGCCCAAGAAGATGAGCGGCGGGTACCAGCCGGAGGTCACTCCCTGATACAGGATATTCAATACAGAACCTTCTTCATAGATGCCGACTTTCAATCCCGCATCCATATTAAAAGGTATATTACCGATCAATATACCGAAACCGATAGGAATCAGCAACATCGGTTCGAACTCTTTGGCTACTGCCAAATAGATGAACCCCAAACCCACAAGAATCATAACGATGTGCCCTACAGTAGCATTTGCAAAGCCCGTATATGTCCAGAAGTCGGCGAGGTTATTTCCTAAAAAGTTTATAAAATCTCCCATATTATTCAATAATTACGAGGTCATTACCTTCAAGAACAGAGTCACCTTTGTTTACGTTGATGGCAGTAATCTTACCGTCTTTATCCGCATTGATATTGTTTTCCATCTTCATGGCTTCCAATATAATGATAGTCTGGCCTTTCTTTACAGTATCGCCTACATTTACTTTGATGTCGAGGATAACGCCCGGCAGCGGAGATTTCACTCCCGATTTTCCGGTAGACGGAGCAGCTGGTTTCACTACTTGAGTAGGAGCAGTAGGAGCATTAGGCATAGGACGTACTGTTACTGGTTTCGGAGCCACTTTAGGCTGTTTCTCCATTTCCACTTTATAATGTGTACCGTTCACTTCTACATGAGCGATATTATCTTCAATATCTCCGATGGTTACTTTATATGAGTTACCGTTGATTTTATATTTATATTCTTTCATCGTTTTACTTTTTAAAAGGTGACTTACTTTCTGGGAGGAGTTTCACGCAAGGTGTAAATCTTCGAACTCCACGGTGAGTAGCTACGTTTTACACGAGTGATGGTCAGTACCGTTTCTTCTACGTCGTGCACTTCATCCTGCATTTCGTGCAATGCCATAGAAATAGCAGCATAAACTTCGCCCGGAGCCTGTGACAGCTCTTTCGCTTCTTGTTTGTCGATGCCTTTGGATTTCATGGCGTTACGTTTGCTCAAGTTGACTGCAACTCTGCCTACAACCTTGAAGGAAATATAAAGAAGAATCAATCCGACAAATACTACACTCATGGCAGAAATAGACATACCGATACCTACCGCATCATGTTCTTCGAAGTTTTCCATCTTGGCATTGCTGTCAAGAGTCTGGTTGTTGGTGCTCGGAGTGACGTATTTGTCACTACTTCCACCTTTTACTTCCCAGTTTACCGCTCCGTCGCTTACGCGAGCGTATGATTGGTCGGGACCAAGAGCGCCTGCCGGCACTACAATCTGGTCAAGCAGATTTCTGCCGGAGTCGTACAAGCCAATCCAGTTGGCTGTTTCCGGATTCAACTTGCAACTTGTGTGAAAAGTACCGCGGTTAGGCTCGCCGTCTGCCCAGAACAGGGCATGTTGACGTGGTTTCACTAAGGTCAGTACGTCACCTTTCGGAATAAAATAAGTAACTGTATCGCCTGGTTGGTTGCTTACTTTCAGCAAGCAAGCTGCCAGATCGGCGCTACCGAATGATTTATTGAATATTTCAATCCATGCACTGTGCAATCCATAGTCGTCCTGAAAGTTACTCTGATTGTCTATCAGGATTTCATTCAGCACCAACTTATTGTTAGACTTTTTCTCTCCACAAGAAGTCAGCCCAATCAGCAATAGCAAAGAAAGGAATATTCCGATTTTGGTTTTGTTCATAATCGTTCTTGTTTTAATGTGAAAAGTTGGATTACAACGGAATATTACCATGCTTCTTAGCCGGATTACTCAATTTCTTAGTCTGTAACTGCTGCAAAGCGCGGATCACGCGGAAACGTGTGTTGCGCGGTTCAATCACATCGTCAATGTAGCCGTATTTAGCTGCATTGTAAGGATTGGCAAACAGTTTCGTGTATTCTGCTTCTTTTTCAGCAAGGAATTGAGCAGGATTTTCCTGATCTTTAGCCTCGCGTGCGTACAATACTTCTACTGCTCCGGCACCACCCATTACTGCAATTTCGGCAGTAGGCCATGCATAGTTCATGTCACCGCGAAGTTGCTTACAGCTCATCACAATGTGAGAACCTCCGTAAGATTTACGCAATGTGATCGTAACCTTAGGCACAGTAGCCTCACCGTAAGCATACAGCAATTTAGCTCCATGAAGGATAACGCCGTTATATTCCTGACCTGTTCCCGGAAGGAATCCCGGTACGTCTACCAACGATACGATAGGAATATTGAATGCATCGCAGAAACGTACGAAACGTGCACCCTTGCGAGATGCATTGCTGTCGAGCACACCTGCCAAGTATTTAGGCTGGTTAGCAACGATACCTACTGACTGTCCGTTGAAACGGGCAAAACCAATGATGATATTCTTTGCATAATCTTTCTGGATTTCAAGGAATTCACCGTTGTCCACGATAGCGCCGATTACTTCGTACATATCATACGGTTTAGTTGGGCTGTCGGGGATAATATCGTTCAAAGAGTCTTCCAAACGGTCGATTGGATCTACACAATCTACATAAGGAGCTTCTTCAAGGTTGTTTTGAGGAATATAGCTTAACAGTTTGCGAATCAGGGCGAAACCTTCTTCTTCTGTTTTAGCGGTGAAATGAGTCACACCTGATTTAGTGGAGTGAACGCTTGCGCCACCGAGGTTTTCCTGGCTAACGTCTTCACCTGTTACGGTTTTCACAACTTTCGGTCCGGTAAGGAACATATAAGAAGTACCTTCCATCATCAGCGTGAAGTCGGTTAGAGCCGGAGAATAAACAGCACCACCGGCACAAGGACCGAAGATACCTGAAATCTGTGGGATAACACCGGAAGCAAGGATATTGCGTTGGAAGATTTCTGCATAACCGGCCAAAGCATTGATACCTTCCTGGATACGTGCACCACCCGAGTCGTTGATACCAATGCAGGGAGCACCCATCTTCATTGCCTGATCCATGATTTTACAAATCTTCAGTGACATTGTTTCTGACAGTGAGCCGGCAGAAACGGTGAAGTCCTGTGCGAACACATATACCAGACGTCCTTCGATTGTACCGCAACCGGTTACTACACCGTCGCCCGGATAATGTTTCTTATCCATACCGAAGTTCGTGCATCTGTGCTCAACGAACATGTCCATTTCTTCGAAGCTACCCTCGTCAAGCAGCATAGCCAGGCGCTCGCGTGCTGTGTATTTCCCTTTTTCGTGTTGCTTCGCAATTGCTTTTTCACCGCCTCCGATACGTGCTACGGCACGGCGTTCAATAAGCTCTTTAATTTTTTCAAGTTGATTACTCATGAGTTCTTGTTGGTTTTAGAGTTTATGATTAATGTTCGCAGAGTTCTGTCAACACGCCCAGAGTTGATTTCGGGTGAAGGAAAGCGATACTCAAACCTTCAGCACCTTTGCGGGGAGCTTTGTCGATAAGGCGGATTTCTTTGCTTTCTGCTTCTGCCAAAGCATTAGCTACGCCATCTTCTACAGCAAATGCAACGTGGTGAACACCTGCACCTTTGTTTTCAATAAATTTGGCAATGGTACTTTCAGGGCAAGTCGGCTCCAACAGTTCGATTTTGGTTTCGCCTACTTTTAAAAAAGCGGTTCTTACTTTCTGATCTTCCACTGTTTCAATGTTGTAACACTTCAGACCTAATACATTTTCGTAGTAAGGAAGGGCTTCTTCAATGCTTTTTACAGCAATGCCCAGATGTTCAATGTGTGAAATCTTCATAACTATACTTTTTTTATTTGGTTTTAAATCTGTGCTTATAAGGCATAAAACAGCACAAAGAAAGACAATTCTTACCTAATAAAGAAATATTTCTGCATTTAATTGTTGGGTAATAAAGCAGAAAAAATGGTGGGAAAGGAACATGAAGAGTCATTTTGTAATCTTGAGATTACATTTAGATATAAAATTTGACTAGAAGTTTGTTCAACCAACTCCAACTGACGCGGAACCAGCGGCGAGTACTGCTTTGTTTTCCTCCGAAACGGAGAACGAAATCACGATAGCCGTGTCTGCGGAATGGAAGTCCCACATCCATAAATTCCATGTGGCGGAATCCCCGTTGGTGCGCATCTTCCAATGCTTTCCAAACGGCCAACACGCCCGGATATTGAAGTGCATACGTCTTTCTCATACCTCCTGAAAACCAGAGGTATGCATCGTCTCCCGAATAGATGCAGACGGAACCGCCGATGATTTTCTCTTTATATTTTACAACGAATATTTTTGCTAGTTTTCCTTTAATTAGCACGCTGTTCATGTGACGGAAGAAATCGTTGGCAGGAAAATATCTGCGTATGCGGGAAGAATAGACTTTGTGCAGCATCCGTGAGAAGTCGCGTATTTCTTCCACTGTATGTGCTTCCTCTACTCTGGCTCCATTTTTGAGTCCTTTTTTGATCTGCCGAATGCGTGACGGACTGAACCGGTCTTCCACTTTTTTCATACTGTGTAACGAATTGCGTACCCGCAACCAGTTGACAGGGAAATAATCGTTGGCTCTGAAAACCCGGTAACCGAACATCGAATTGTTCAGGTTTCGGAATTCGATCAGGACACAGCTGCGTGATGCTTCCTGCGTGAGATGTTCAAGCATATCCCCAAAGACTTCTTCTGCTTTCTCTTTATTGGCAGAAAGGGATTCGTCCAGAAATTCACCTTCGCTATATACTACACAATGTTTCACTAAAGAGGAAGGGAGCCACTTCTTTGCTTTGCGGATAGCGGCTAGCAGGCGTGCTACCGGTCTGCCGTCTTCCGTTGCTACTATTAATAAAGGAGTATATCCAGGAGTTGCTTCATAAATCTGAAATAACTCTTTGGAATGGAAGGTATTTTTTCCCGGCAATTCAGGAATATCCTTCCCTTGATAATATGTCGTTAGTTTAAGTGGCATCTAGGTACAAATTTACACTTTTTATTCTTTATTCAACAACAAAACAAAGAATTTGTTGGAGATGCTTGAAGTAAAGTACTGTTTATCTTTGCGGATTTACTGGAAAAAAGGTATAGCAAAAAAGAAGTTTTCGCATGAATGTAAACTATTTGTGAGTACAAAAGAAAAAAACTACCGTCTATTAATTGATTTTTAAACAGATGGCATTACGCTAAACGAAAAATAAATAATATTAACTTTAACTTAAAACGAATGAGAGATTATGCATTTGTTGAAGTGTGGAAAGCGCAGCATAGACGCATTTCCATGATTTTGGGAATAACGTTATTATGTTCCCCTATTCCATATTCTGTTCAAGCAGAAGATGGAGTCTCTAATACTATGGTGCAGATTGTCACACAAGCAAAAACTGTGAAAGGAACTGTTCTGGATGAAAATGGAGAGCCTTTGATTGGCGTATCTATTGTTGTAAAAGGTACTAGTACTGGTACAATTACCGATTTTGACGGTAAATTTTCGATTGATCTTCCCGCAGGAAGCAAGGAATTATTAATTTCTTATATAGGATATAAGGATCAAACTATAACTATAACAGGAAATGTACCATTGAATGTGAAGATGGTTCCGGATACGCAAGCTTTGGATGAAGTAGTGGTTATTGGTTATGGTACGGTAAAAAAACGGGATTTGACAGGAGCGGTTACTTCTGTGAAAAGTGGAGATATAACGGCCAGTCCGGTGAATAATCCGATGGAAGCACTTCAGGGGAAAGTTGCGGGATTGGATATTATGAAGTCTTCGGGTAAGGCAGGGGCTGATGTGGATATTCAATTGCGTGGTACCCGCTCAATCTATGGTTCAAACTCACCTTTGTTTATTATTGATGGTATTCAAGGCAGTTATAATCAGGTAAACCCGGCTGATATTGAGTCTATTGAAGTACTGAAAGATGCTTCTTCGACGGCTATTTACGGTTCGGCCGGAGCGAATGGTGTTGTTATAATTACTACAAAACAGGGAAAGACCGGAAAAGCAACGGTGAACTTTGATGCATATGTCGGAGTTAGTGGATTTGCGAAGTTTCCTCACGGTATGACCGGAGATGAATATGTGAATCTGAAGAAAGAAGCATGGAGAACTAAAAATAATGAAGAGTATCCGGAATTTATGTCTACAATCTTTAATAAGCCAGGGGTACTTGAGGCTTATGAAGCTGGCAAATGGATTGACTGGGTAGATGAAGTTATGGGTAAGAATGGTGTTCAGCAGAACTATAATTTATCTATAACAGGAGGAACGGAAAAAACGAAGATATTTGCTTCTTTGAACTATAATAACGAAGAAGGGTTGATTGAGAATGACAATCGTAAGCGTTATAGCATGCGTTTAAATCTTGACCAGTCCATATTCTCTTGGGCTAAGGTGGGCTTTAATACCAATCTGACGTATACGGATGGAAATAGCCGTAATCAAGGCGTTTTTGTGAATGCGTTGACTTTTTTACCTTTGGGTGATGCCTATGACGCTGATGGCAATATTAATTATGAATACTGCAAGGATGGCGGGAAAGTGAATCCGATGGCTGATGAAGCAAAAGATCAGTATGTAAATAATACGCGTAGTACTTATTTTACAGGTAATGCCTATTTGGAGTTGACTCCACTGAAAGGGTTGACTTTTAAATCGGTGCTCGGCACAACATTGAGTAATTCTCGTAATGGGGTTTTCTTTGGGGAAAAATCAATAGCTAATATCACTTCTGGCTATCAGGCGCCTCTTGCTGAAATCTACAATAGTGCTTCTTATGCCTATAGATGGGAGAATGTTATTACTTATAATTTTACTTTGGCCAGAGACCATAATTTCGGTGTGACAGGAATTACTTCATGGTCTAAAAATCAGGATGAAGCAAATGAAAGTCATGCTCAGGGGCAGGAGTTGGCTGCACAGTCATTCCATAACTTAGGAGCCGGAACAGAGAAAGTCCAGGTGGCATCAAGTTTTTCGCAGACGCAGTCGATGTCTTATGCTTTCCGTTTGAATTATAGCTATAAAGGAAAATACCTATTCACTTTCTCCAATCGATGGGATGGAGTTTCTCACTTGGCGGTGGGACACAAATGGGATGCTTTCCCTGCTGCTGCAATCGGCTGGCGTATCAGTGACGAAGCTTTTATGGAGAAAACGCAGAACTGGTTATCTAACCTTAAATTGCGTGCTGGTTATGGTGTGACGGGTAACTCTGGTCGTAAAGATGCTGCATATTCTTCTACCACAGGAAGTTATACTTATCCTAAAGGAGTTGGCTTTGGCAATAGCGCAGCCGGACATATTCAGTATGGTGGAACTTATGGTAACCCTGATGTAGGATGGGAAAAGTCTTATAATACGAATATTGGTATTGATCTTGGATTGTTTAATGGAAGAGTTAATTTTACATTTGACTGGTATAATACGGATACAAAAGATCTGTTATATGCGCGTACAATGCTGATCACTTCCGGTATAGCAGCATGGGGATCGCCAATGAAAGCATGGCAAAACCTCGGTGAAACAAATAATAAAGGTATTGAGTTGTCATTGAATACTCAAAATATTGTGAAGAAGAATTTTACTTGGTCTTCCAATATAACCTTTACTGCCAATAAAGAAAAGATTGTTTCTTTACCTGATGGAGATGTAAAAGATGAAAAACTTTTCGAAGGTGAAGCTATCAGTGTCTTCTATGATTATAAATATTTAGGAATATGGTCGACAGCCGAGGCGGAAGAAGCGGCAAAATATAACTGTAAGCCTGGCGATATTAAACTTGCTACAGATGGTTCATTTAATGATAATGGCATTCACACTTACAGTAATAAAACGGATTATTTCATTTTGGGTAAGAAAACACCGGACTGGATTCTCGGTTTTCAGAATAATTTTACTTACCGTGATTTTGATTTGAGTTTCTTTATCATGGCACGTTGGGGATATATGGTCAATAACGATGTTATTACTCGTTATAATCCGACGACTAGTTGGGATAACTCGCCCACCGGAAGTGATTATTGGACTCCTGAAAATCAAGGAGCTTATTTACCTCGCCCAGGTCTTCACGATGCTGTTAGCAATTATACAGGATTTACTTCTCTCGGATATATGGATGGCTCTTATATTAAAGTGAAAAATATTACTTTGGGTTATTCTCTTCCGAAAAAATGGCTGTCTAAGATTTGCATGGAGAAACTCCGTGTATATGCAACGGCTTATGATCCGTTTATTTTTGCGAAAGAAAAATTAATGAGAGATCTTGATCCTGAACGTAACGGTGCATCTAATTTCCCATTAACGAAGAGATTTGTATTTGGTGTAAATGTAACCTTTTAATTAATTGAGAGTTATGAAGAATAGAAAAATATATAATATATTGTTGGTTACTGTTTGGATTCTCGGAGGAGTATCTTGTTCTTTGGATGAATATAATCCGGGTGGCTCTTCTCTTGAAGCGTTAATGACGACACAGAATGGCTTCAAACAGGCTATTAACAACTGCTATTTTGGTTTACAGCGTAGTTTTTATGGTAAGCAGATTTATATAGAATTGGCAGAGGCAGGTACAGACTTGTGGACAGCAAAACAGAATTCTAATACAAATGCCAACTACTTCAAATATGCAGAAGGTGGATCTATGAACTTGAATATGGCTCAAAGTATCTGGAATTCCGGATATGATGGCATCGGCTCATGTAACTTGGCGCTTGCGCAAGCTGATAAGGTGATTGACTGGGATTCTGAAGAGGTGAAAAATGAGATTCTTGCCGAAGCACATTTTTTGAGGGGGCTGTACTATTATAATTTGGTGGAGATATTTGGTGGAGTTACACTCATTACTGCCAAAAATGAAGGAGTGGATATGGCTCCGGGCAGAACGGAGCCTCTGGAAATTTACAAAAACTGCATTATTCCAGATCTTGAATTTGCTGCCACCTATTTGCCCATATCGCGACCTGAAGAAGAGGGACGTGCATTGCGTAAGTCTGCTAAAGCTTATTTAGTGAAAGCTTATCTGACTACTAAAGAATATGGCTGTTCTGATTATCTACAGGCGGCAAAAGATGTGGCAGATGAATTAATTCGTGATTGTGAAGCTGGTGGGGCAGATTTAGATACTTATATGTATACTACTTTTGATGACGTTTTTGCTGATGCTAACAATCAGAATAATAAAGAGTCTATGTTCTCAATAGCTTGCAGTTCTCAATATGGTAGTGTCAATGCCTGGCAGAATAATTTGAGTTGGATGGAATTCTATTGTAATACTTATTATTTCCCTGCGGTTGAAAAGACACAAGAAAGTATAAAGCAATGGGGAGGCAACCCGGAAGGAATGTTTATGCCATCCAAGTGTTTGTTGGATTTGTACGTACAGTCTGACAATAAACTTGATCCTCGCTATGCCGCTTCTTTCAAAACATTGTGGAAAGCTAACAAAGCTTTCACTTGGTCTGAAGATAAAATTAAAGAGATGGACAGAAATGGTATTACAACTAATACAACGTTGGGGGTAGGTGATGACGCAATCCGCATTATACGTTCGGAAGAAGATAACTATGCGGCTTTGAAAGCTAATAAACTGAAAGCACCTTATATGATTGTCGATGTGGAAGATTTGTATGATGATGCTGGAAAAGTCAAAATGAACTACACTAGACAAAGCGATGGAAAAACGGTTTTGAATCCTTTCTATTATTTTTATCCGTCTTTATCCAAGTTTAATACGACCAATGTTGTAGTTTCCAACTGGAGTAAAGGTCGCTATGGCAGTAACGCTTCTATTATAACAATGCGTATGGCTGAAATCTACTTGTTAGCAGCCGAAGCAGATGTTTATTTAACAGGAGGAACTAATGCAAACAGATATATTAATGTTGTACGTGAACGAGCTGGTGCCACTAAGTATAATGGTGCAGTAGATATTCAGTATATATTGGATGAACGGGCCAGAGAATTGGCTGGTGAAAGTACCCGGTGGTTTGATTTGAAAAGAACAGGTAAACTTACAGAAGATTATTTGAAGCAGACAAATCCGGATATTGGTCAGTATTTCTTGAATAGTACTCATACTGTTCGTCCTATTCCTCAATCATTCACAGATATTATAGAGAATGGTGTCGATTATCAAAATCCGAATTATTAATGCGTTTGGATATTGATGAAACAATAGTTGGTTAAAATTTGATTGAAGAAGGATATATCTTGTGGTATATCCTTCTTTTTTTATGCTATTTTGCTTACTTTTGTTGTGCTAAATATGCACTATAAATAAAACATACACTATGGTAGAAGAAATATTAGCTTACAACAAGGAATTTGTTGAAAACAAGGGATACGAATCATATATTACCAATAAATATCCCGATAAGAAAATAGCTATTCTTTCCTGTATGGACACCCGACTGACTGCTTTGCTTCCAGCCGCATTAGGAATTAAGAATGGCGATGTAAAAATGATAAAGAATGCAGGTGGCGTTATTTCCCATCCTTTCGGTAGCGTGATCCGGAGTTTACTCGTAGCTATCTTTGAACTGGGTGTGGAGGAGATAATGGTGATTGCTCATTCTGATTGTGGAGCTTGTCACATGCATAGTGAAACGATGCTTGAAAAGATGACGGCACGGGGGATAAATCCGGATTATATTGACATGATGCGCTTCTGCGGAGTTGATTTTCATGCTTGGCTGGATGGCTTCGAAGATACGGAAAAGTCCGTGAGGGGAACAGTCGATTTTATCGTGCGTCATCCTTTGATTCCTTCAGATGTGACAGTTTACGGATTTATTATCGATTCTACAACCGGAGAATTAACACGGATTGTATAGATAAACTATCTTTTTAATTCCTCTAAATATAGTGACGCTATCCTGTCATGATAGTGATACTATCCTTATTGTATGGTATCGCTATGTCTATAGGATAGTGACGCTATCTTGAATACAAAAAAATAAGGCAGCTTTTTATCGGCTGCCTTTATCTTTCTACGGTTATATACTTTCTTTGACTGGTGCACTCGTTTGTGACAAATAGGGTGCCCGTACATCTCAATTTCTGCCTCACGGCTAGCTTTACGATTCGCTTTAACGTAATCGTCTTGTGTAATTCGCTTTTTCATAATGAAATTATTTCTATGTGCAAAGATACAATATATTCTTCATTTAGTATAAACTTTTATTTCCTATTACGCTCGGTTTGCATTATCTTTGCATACATTAATCAAATGAAACCGGAAATAATATGGAAAATTTCAGTGAATTGATAAAGAACCGTCGTAGTATGCGGAAGTTCACCGATGAAGAATTGACACAAGATCAGGTAGTTGCATTGATGAAAGCAGCCTTGATGTCTCCCTCTTCCAAACGTAGTAATAGTTGGCAGTTTGTAGTGGTTGATGATAAAGAGGTATTGAAAGAATTGTCTCATTGCAAAGAACAGGCTTCTTCGTTCATTGCCGACGCAGCTTTGGCGATTGTTGTAATGGCCGATCCGTTGGCCAGCGATGTTTGGATTGAAGACGCTTCCATTGCTTCCATCATGATACAGTTGCAGGCTGAAGATCTTGGCTTGGGAAGTTGTTGGGTGCAGGTTCGCGAACGTTTCACTGCCACCGGAATGCCTTCCGATGAATTTGTCCATGGAATTTTGGATATTCCCTTGCAACTTCAGATTCTTTCTGTCATTGCTATCGGCCATAAAGGGATGGAACGTAAACCTTTCAATGAAGAACATCTTCAATGGGAGAAAATTCATATTAATAAGTTCGGAGGAAAATAAGCATGGGAGCTGCTAAAGCGAATAATAGTAAAGATACCTATCTGGCTACTGCTGTTACCTTTATTGTAATCGGAGCACTTTTTCTGATCGATAAGCTGATTCATTTTTCTTCCATTGGGCTACCCTGGGTGATGAATAAGGACAATATGCTATTGTACGCCTCGATCTGTTTCCTTATTTTCAAACGCGATAAATCAATAGGTTTTGTGTTGCTTGGGCTTTGGCTAGTGATGAATATCGGTTTGGTCATGTCCTTATTGGGTTCGTTATCCGGATATCTGTTGCCATTGACACTGCTCATCATCGGAATCGTTTTATTCTGGTTTGCAAAACGATAAGAGAATAATGAAAAGAAGTATAGAAGATACACCGATCGTGTTTATCGGTGCAGGTAACTTGGCTACTAATCTGGCGAAAGCTCTTTATCGTAAAGGTTTCCGCATTGTACAGGTATATAGCCGGACCATGGAATCTGCCCGTACCTTAGCCGAGAAAGTAGAAGCTGAATATACAACAGATTTACAGGCAGTCTCCAAAGATGCAAAATTGTATATCGTATCATTGAAAGATGATGCTTTAGTAGATTTGTTACCGCAGATAACAGAAGGAAAGCAAGCGTCTTTGTTGGTGCATACGGCAGGAAGCATTCCGATGAGCGTTTGGGAAGGGCATGCAGAACGTTACGGAGTATTTTATCCGATGCAGACATTCAGTAAACAACGTGAAGTTAAATTTCAGGAAGTGCCTTTCTTTGTTGAAGCGAAAAGACCGGAAGACGTGGAATTGTTGAAGGCTGTTGCCGCCACACTTTCGGAAAAGGTCTACGAGGCTTCTTCCGAGCAACGCAAAAGCCTACATTTGGCTGCTGTTTTTATCTGTAACTTCACCAATCACATGTATGCATTAGCAGCTGATTTGCTTGAAAAATACAACTTGCCTTTCGATGTCATGCTTCCGCTGATAGATGAAACAGCACGTAAAGTCCACGAATTAGCGCCACGTGATGCACAGACCGGACCCGCTGTTCGTTACGATGAGAATGTGATGAGTAATCATCTTGCCATGTTGGTAGATTCTCCGGCATTGCAGGAAATATATAAACTAATGAGCAAAAGTATCCATGAGCACCATCAATTATGATTTATCCCGTATCAAAGCTTTAGCTTTTGATGTGGATGGAGTATTGAGTTCGACTACCGTACCTTTGCATCCTTCCGGGGAACCAATGCGTACCGTGAATATCAAAGATGGGTATGCCATCCAGTTGGCTGTGAAAAAAGAACTTCACATAGCTATCATCACCGGTGGCCGGACAGAAGCGGTACGTATCCGTTTTGAGGGACTGGGAGTGAAGGATTTATATATGGGTTCTGCTGTGAAGATACACGATTATCGTGCTTTTCGTGATAAGTACGGATTGACCGATGATGAAATTCTATATATGGGTGATGACGTGCCGGATATTGAAGTGATGTGTGAGTGTGGACTGCCATGCTGCCCGAAAGATGCCGTGCCGGAAGTGAAATCCGTTGCAAAGTATATTTCTTATGCGGACGGTGGTCGTGGATGCGGACGTGATGTAGTGGAGCAGGTGCTGAAAGCTCACGGTCTATGGATGGCGGAAGATGCTTTCGGCTGGTGAAATCAACTGGTGACATCAATAAAAAGTATTTTCAATCGTAAATAGTAAATCGTCAAATCGTAAATAAAACCATGCTTGATAACTTAAAGAAATATCAGATTATATTAGCTTCCAATTCTCCCCGTCGGAAAGAACTGATGTCGGGACTGGGAGTAGACTATGTAGTCAGAACATTACCGGATGTAGACGAGTCATACCCGGATACATTGGTAGGTGCTGAAATACCTGAATATATTGCCCGTGAAAAGGTAGATGCCTACCGTACCATGATGAAGCCGGGAGAATTATTGATTACGGCAGATACCATAGTATGGTTGGATGGGAAAGTACTTGGAAAACCGGAGGGTAGGGAAGGAGCCGTTGAAATGCTTCGTGCTCTCTCGGGAAAATCTCATCAGGTCTTCACAGGAGTTTGCCTGACTACTACCGAATGGCAAAAAAGCTTTACCGCTTCCTCCGAAGTGTTGTTTGATGTCTTGTCGGAAGATGAAATCCTGTATTACGTAGATCGTTATCAGCCAATGGATAAGGCAGGAGCTTATGGCGTCCAGGAATGGATCGGGTATATCGGGGTTAAATCAATTTCCGGTAGTTTTTATAATATTATGGGACTTCCCATACAGAAACTGTACGGAGAGTTGAAAAAGCTGTAGTAAGTATCTTGAATATATCTGAATATATCAGTATCAGTGTAATTAACTTATTGATTACATGAAATACACAAGATATACTTAGTTCAATAATGCAAAAAGGCTACCTCAAAATAGAAAATGAGGCAGCCTTTTTCTGTATTTTTAAGCAGGAACATTTATTGAATATCCCAAACTGAAAGATGTGGAAACCTATAATAAATCCAACATTAGAGGAATATCTTCTTCCCGAATTCCTTGTGTGAGAAGAGCTTCTTCATCTTTATGGAACATTTCCAGGAATCGTTCCCGGTTTCCACTAGCCGTAATGGCTTTTCCATAGAAAACGGCAGCTTTCTGAATATCTCCCATCACCCAGGCAACATGTCCTGCATTCATATAATCAATAGCCAGAGGCTTCTGTTCTATTATTTTTTCATAGTACTTCATCGCCTGTTCATGTTTCTGGCTGATAAATGAACACCATCCGATACCACGCCATGCCTTAATACAGTTGTTCTCGATGAAATCCAGTTTGAAGAAATAATTCAGTGCTTCTTCATATTGCCCCAATTCTGCCAGACAGCTACCGATATGGAAAGTCACATTGGTATCTTCCGGAGCAGCTTCTTCTACCTTCTTATAATAGGTGATTGCTACCTGGTAATTTCTGTTCAACCGATAACAAATAGCCAGATGACGATTGTTCCAGATATTATCCGGTTTCAGCGTGTCAGCTTTCAGATAAGCTTGGATAGCTTCTGCATATTTCTTTCTTTTCTGCAATGCATAGCCAAACTTCTGGTAATATTCAGCACTCTCTCCTTCGAATCCGCCAATCGTTTCCAACTCTTCATAAATTTCGATAGCCTCGTCCCAACGTTCCTTTGACAGGTAGAAATCGGCAATGGGGAACAATACATCTTCCCAGTGCAATATATTGTCGAGTGCAGGGACATGATGAAGATCGAGCTTCTCTTTAAAAATATCTCTGAATTCACTCTTGCGCACACTAAGTTTGAAGAAACGATACAAATCGTGCAGGTACTGGTTGCTGACCGTTCCCGGACGTTCATTGAATTTCTTCATCGTCTCAACATTCGATTTCTCCGCCAATTCTGCAACCTGTTGTTCATTCAGTTGGCTCAACATCATATCCTGTTGTGACTGTGGCAATTGATGGATTGTGAAAAAGAGAGAGTACTTATCACTGTTACTGAAAAATCCCGATTGAAGAATTAAATCCAGTAGACTGCCTCCCTGATTTCCCGCCTGCTTCATTGCCTTGAGCACATTAGACTGTTGCTTGCTGAATGGATAAAACCAGTTATGCACCTCGCGGAAGAACGGATAGTTCTTCAAAGCCGCAAAAGTACTCATATATACATCTGCACCCTCCAGCTGCAATTCGTTCATTTCACGCAATTTATCCCCCAGTCCGGATTTCTCGAATGCATCTTCCCAATCCGGATTCATATCGTTGTTCTCTTCATCGCTTTCTTCAAAGCCGAACCGCATATTTTTCATGGAGGAAACATTCTTCAGCATTTCGGGAATAATCTCCTCCCTCATCTTTTTATCAATCTTTTCCGTTTCCTGACATAATAGCATTTGGCGGTAAATACGTGCGACATCTTCTCTGAATGAAGGAATTTCTTCCATGAGATCCACCCTTTTTATCAGTTCCGGATAGAAAGTAAGGCGGCTTCTGTAAATGTGGAAAATAATCATCGCACCAACCAATGCCCGTTGACTGACGTTGACGTTGGGATGCTCGTAAGCATCAAGCAACCACATTATTTTTCGTAGGTCGAAACATTCCATCAAGCTCAATGTGAGGGCACTGACAAACAAACATAAATCATCTCCCGGAAGTAGTTCCGAGGCAAGCATGGCTTTTGCATCTTCCTCGTCTTCGGGAGTCCATGCGCTGTTTGTCCATGTTCTGATAAACATAAACTTGAGTGTGTCCTCATGCCGCTTTAATACTTCATCCATCTTTTCGTCAGACAGTAATCCGCTGACTGCCAAGTCGTCATTAAAAGATTCCAGTATGTGTAATATGGTTTTAAGACCATAGTTTGACAAATCTGGCGATTTGGGAGTACGTCGTACTTCATGATAGTATCTTGATGAAGCGTTATCCAATATGAGCAAACGTGATTGGTCGGCAATTCCCCATGTGTCCGATACCATTTTCTGATACAGATTCCACCGTTCAGGGTCATTTGCTCCCTGTTTCATGTATTCCAGCATATATTTGTAGGAAGTCTGCAATTGTTCCAGGCGAGTGCGTAGATCCCAGTCAGGACACTGCCACAGCAGAGATTCCAACTGCATCAGAGCTTCCTTGAGTCTTTTTTCTTCAAGTAAGGCACGTATATATGCGTATTGTTCATTAATCGTTTTTTCGTTCATCATTATCTAATTATTTATTTTTTCCAATCCAGGTCAAGCGTTTCCAGAGCCCCTCAAAAGGACCATGTTTATGGTGTCGCAGCCACCACGAACAGAATACCATTTGTAATAGAACAAAAAGGATGCCAAAAAGGAAGCTATATGTGATTCCTAAATATCGTCCCAATTCGAATCCCCAATGATAGAACAAAAGAGAACCGAAAATGGATTGCCCGAGATAGTTCGTTAAACTCATTTTACCATAAGATGTGAAACGCATAAAGAAACTACGGTCTTTCACACGGTAGAAAGTTAACAGTAATCCTGTCACCAGTAATACCATGAAACTAAGGCTGGTGAATGAACTTAATATCAATTGTAGAGGAACAAGGACGGCACTCCGTTCGATGAATTCCGGCAACATATTATTTAATCCGTAGATGGGGAAGAAGCAGAGAAGCGAAATTGCTAATGCTTTTAACCACAAGCGTTCGTTCTGTTCGCTATACAGGAAATATTTGCGGCGGCCAACCAGCATTCCGAATAGGAATAATCCCGGTGTTTGTAAGATACGTCCATGTTCCAATGCCCAAGTCATGTTAGCCATTTGTCCTTCCCACATATTCATGCGAACTGTTTCAAGGAAGTTGCCATGCTTTTGTACGTCGAAAGCGATGCTGAAATAATAACCTGCCAAACTTTTACCTGCCACATAGTCAGGATTGCACAAGGCATAGATCAATTTTGCCCAGTCGATAGGTTGAAGGATTAATAAAGTAGCAAAGATGGCAACCGTACGGTCACTCATCCGGCAGAATATCGGCAGGATAATTCCTAAAATCGCATACATGGTTAATATTTCGCCGGTAAAGAAAGCGGCATTGAATTGTCCTATAATGAATAGGATGAATAATCTCCATAAAAAACGCAGGCGGAAATCTTTCCCTCTCCGTTGTTGGTTATTGTCCTGAATATAGAAACTGAAACCGAAGAGCAAAGCAAATACAGCGTATGCTTTATTACTGAAAGTGAAGAATAATCCTCTCCAGATTGCTTGATCGGTAAATTTCATCCATTCAAAAGGGACTTCTTCCGGGAAAGAATAGAAATTAAAGTGTTCAATGCTGTGCAAGAGGATGATTCCCATTACTGCCAATCCTCTTAATACGTCGGCCACGTCTATTCGGGCGTTGGTTTCGGCGATTTTACTTTCCATGTTTTTTTAGTTACTGTTATTAATAAGATTAATATTTGTTCCAAAAGGAATATATTCCTTATTTATAATTTCATTCATAACCCTATGGGAATGAATGATAGCCTGTTCTCAACTATTACGCATTAATACTTGACACTTAATACTTGAGTTAGAATCTCACCTGCACCTGTGCCTGTATCAGATTGGAATCTTTCTGTCCGTCTCCTTTTTTATCACAAAAGGTATATTGTGCCTGCAATCGACATCTGGGATAAAACCAGTATTGTACGCCTGCAATATAGTTATTTTGTTTGAAATCTGCACTCTTGTTCGGGTTGAAATAATCGTACGAAGCGATGAAATCGAAATTTCGTGCAAAGCGTACGCTTCCTGTTGCATAGAAACCTTCGCTTTTCACACTTCGGTCTTTTCCGCCAAGATATTCCGTACGCAGATTAAAAGTGGGAGTAGTGACAACACCTCCTGCACTCCAACGTTTCTTGGCGTAATTTTCTCCCGCTTTGATTCCGGTATATTCCGAATCGGCTATGGCGTGCCCTGTTCCGCGGATGAACGAACCACCTACGGATAACCATTTCAGAGGATAAACCATTAAATTGCCGACCACATCTTTCTGGCTGTTTTTGTCTTTGGTATTCAATCCCTGCCCGTTCATTACGGCCACTTTATATTGCAGGAAGTCGCGAAAGACTTTCCCATGAAGCATCATGCCGATATCCCGTCCGGAAGTCATTCCGTAACACTTATCGCTACCGCTTACTCCTGCCAGATAGCAGACAGACTGTGAATAGCAATTGATAAGTTCTACTGTAGTAGGAGATAATTCGTTTTCTATGGTATAAGGAACTTTAAATTCACCGATACGTGCCGTAAGTCCGGGAAGAAACTGATAATCAGTATATACTTCGAGTAGCATACCGCCATTGTAGAAGTCATACATGAAGTCGCAAGTCCATCGTTTGGTGATCTTTCCATGTGCCATGAAAATAATTCGTTTGATGTCGAATGTATTGTCGGGATTCGCTGCATCATCGTATGTATATCCCAGCTGGGCATATCCGGAGAGACTAATCCGTTCTTTCAGTGTGTTGACAACCTGATTTAGTGGTGTTTGTTCTTGTGCAAGAAGGGCATTTTGTATACCTGTTATACATAATACAAAAGTGAAGAGTTTGAGTAGTGTTTTTCGCATGAGTCAGTTGTTATTTGATTATGGTTGATACTGTGGGGATAAACGTAGTGTCGATCAGATTCTTTTCAGAGTAGGTTTGAGGTATTCGGTGGTTTTCTTTCAACCAGTGTATAGCCTTGTCTATCGCTTCAGCGGAGGGGCGTTTTGCTTTTTGATAACCGGGGAGGGCAACGAGTCCTGTCAGATTTTCGGGTACACCTATCTCTATCAGCACTTGCTCCCATTCTTTCTGCGGGTGCATTTTTATATAATCTACCCCCAAGTTATATCCTGTGATGAGTAGCTCGATTTCTTCTCTCTTCTCGTTGAGCGCTTTTCGTGAAAAAGCGGTAGCGGTGAAATCGATACCCAGCTCTTGCGTACTTACCAATGAACGATGTTTACTGTTCATGGCGATGGATGCGGCAGGATCGGGTAGGAAAGAGGCGTCAATTTGATTGTACTGCAACATTTGCAGGCGGAGAGGAAGCTGGCCGATTTCCGGCATATTTATTTCCGCATGTTTGATTCCGGCTTTGCTTAATAGCTGGTCGGTGGCATATTCGATAACCGTGTTGCGCGACACCGCGATATTCTTTTCCTTGAGCTGTTCCAGTTGGTTGATATTACTTTCTTTGGAGACAATGAAGCAGAAATAACCATCATTCTTCAGGATGAATCCTAAATCAGTATGATGAATAGCTTGTAATACTACCGCACTGGGATAGTCAGTAATCATGCCATCCATTTTCTGGGTTTGGAAAGCAGCGTCCCGGTCGTTGGCAGAGTTGAATGAAAGAATGGTCAAATCCAGTCCTAATGAGTCGTAAATGCCTTGCGTTTTGGCTATATGAAAAGGAAGTCCGTCCAGTGTAGGCATCATGCCCAGGGTAAGTGGTTGCAGTTCGGTTAGAGGTAAAAAAGAGCTGTCTCCTTTCTTACTCTGACAAGAGTAAAGGAAGAAAAGGATGAACCAAAAGAATAGCACCGGTCTTTTCATACCTCGTTTTTATAAATAAGGGCAACTCTTTTCACAAAGAACTGCCCTGTCAACATTAACTATGTAAAAATTAACAATTATCTTATTCTTGAATAGCAGCGATACCCGGAAGAACTTTTCCTTCGATTGCTTCGAGCAATGCGCCACCACCAGTTGAAACATAAGACACACCGTTAGCCAAACCGAACTTGTTAACACAAGCTACAGAGTCGCCACCACCTACGAGTGAGAATGCGCCGTTCTTAGTTGCTTCAACGATTGCTTCACCTACTGCACGTGAGCCGTGAGTGAAGTTATCAAATTCGAATACGCCTGTAGGACCGTTCCAAAGAATAGTCTTAGATTCTTTGATAACGTTAGCGAAGATTTCTTCAGTCTTAGGACCGATGTCAAGACCTTCCCATCCGTCAGGAATTTCGTCAACAGCACAGAATTTAGTATTTGCATCGTTAGAGAATGCGTCAGCAATCTTAGCGTCAACAGCCAATACCAGGTTTACACCTTGTTCTTTTGCTTTCTTAATCAAATCCAAAGCCAGGTCAAGTTTGTCGTCCTCACAGATAGAGATACCGATTTTACCACCCATTGCTTTAGTAAATGTATAAGTCATACCACCGGCGATGATAAGGTTGTCCACCTTGCTCAACAGGTTTTCGATGATTTCGATTTTAGAAGAAACTTTAGAACCGCCCATGATAGCAGTGAACGGACGTTTGATATCGTTCAATACTTTATCAACAGCTTTCACTTCTTTTTCCATCAAGTAACCGAACATCTTGTTGTTTACATCGAAATATTTAGCGATCAATGCTGTAGAAGCGTGTGCACGGTGAGCAGTACCGAATGCGTCGTTTACGTAGCAGTCAGCGTAAGAAGCCAATTTCTTGGTAAATTCTTTCTGGCTTTCTTTTACTGCTTTCTTAGCAGCAGCTTTTTCTTCGTCAGTTGCATCTTCTGCCAAACCTCTTGGTTTGCCTTCTTCTTCAGCGTAGAAACGAAGGTTTTCGAGCAACAGCACTTCTCCCGGTTGCAGAGCAGCAGCTTTTACAGCAGCTTCTTCGCCCATGCAGTCGTTAGCGAACTGAACTTCAACGCCCAGCAATTCAGACAGATGCTTGATGATATGTTTCAAAGAGAATTTATCGGCAACGCCTTTCGGACGGCCCAGGTGAGAGCCAATGATGATGCTTCCGCCGTCTGCCAGAATCTTCTTCAAAGTAGGAAGAGCTGCACGCATACGAGTGTCATCTGTAATGTTGAAGTTTTCGTCCAGGGGTACATTGAAGTCCACGCGAACAAATGCCTTTTTACCGGCAAAATTGAATTTGTCAATTGTCTGCATAATACTCTATTTTTATTTAAAAGTGTTTTTAAAATTCTTCTTTTAGAACGACCGCAAAGTTACTATTTATTTCGGTTCTTTGCTATTAAATCGTTATTTATTCTTGGCTTTTGGTTCCTCTTTTGTAACTTTATAGGTGTTACAGAAATATTTGCACATCATTTGCAAACCACAGGTGTCACATTTGGGAGTACGTGCCTGACAAACGTAACGGCCGTGCAGGATGAGCCAGTGATGGGCAATCGGTATGAGCTTTTCCGGAATATTCTTCACCAGTTCTTTTTCCACGCTGAACGGGGTGGTGCAACTGTCCGGCACCAGTCCGATACGGTGGCTGACACGGAACACGTGTGTATCTACCGCCATTGCCGCTTTTTTGAATACAACCGACTGAATCACATTGGCAGTCTTTCTTCCTACGCCGGGCAACTTTATCAGATCTTCCAGATTATCCGGCACCTCGCTATTGAAGTCATTCACCAGCATCTTTGCCATACCGACCAGATGTTTGGCTTTGTTGTTGGGATAAGACACGCTTCGTATATATTCGAAAATCACTTCCGGCGTAGTGGCAGCCAGTGCTTCCGGAGTCGGAAAATCTTTATACAAAGGAGGAGTGATGATATTCACCCGTTTGTCCGTACATTGTGCAGAAAGAATAACAGCGATCAGCAACTCATACGGATTGTTGTAATGCAGTTCGGTTTCGGCTACAGGTATGTTGTCCTGAAACCAGGCGATTACTTTCTCATAACGTTCTTTCTTTCTCATCGTAGCTTGTTTTTATGGTAATGAGGCGTCACTTTTAGTCTGAAATAGAGAGCGGAAACTACCGTCAGGCAGGCTCCGAAAAGATAAGCCTTATCAAATGTACTTATTTCTGCGATATATCCTCCCGTCAGCATACCGATACCGATTCCTACATCCCAGGAAGTGAGGTAGGTGGAAGTCGCTGTTCCCCGCTGACTGTTGGGGGCGAGGTTGACAAACAGCGTGTTAAATGCCGGAAACATAATTCCAAACCCGACACCCATTAATAATGCAATGCCAAAAAACAGCAAGGTACAGGCTGTATCATTCCATTGAATCACATATACACAAGTTGAAAGCAGGAAGAAACTGAAAACAACCAGGTATAATCCGGCAGCTATTACTTGCGTTATTTTTCCGCGATCCACCAGTTTTCCTGAAAAGATACGCGAAATGGCCATACCGACTGCCATAAAGGTGAAGAAGAATCCGGTTTGTGTGTTCAATCCTATTTGGCGGGCGTACATGGCAACATAGTTGGTCGTCATTCCGTAAGGGATGGAAAGCAACAGCAGACTAAGTCCGGCAGGCAGTCCTTTCATCAGGATAAAGCGGTCGAGCGAGATCGGCTCCCGTTTCACAGGAGGCTTGTAGGGTGTTTTAACTAGACTTGCGCATAGAAAACCTAAAATACAGGAACCGAATGCATAGCAGAATATCGTAGCAAAAGAAACTCCCGCATCATGTAGAAACAGTCCGAACATCGGTCCGATGGACATGGCTGTGTTGTTGGTAAGCCCGTAATAACCTAAGCCTTCCCCTCGCCGGGAAGAGGGCATAATGTCTATAACTACCGTGTTTCCGCCTACTGTGACCATTCCGAAAGAGACGCCATGAATGATTCGGAATATAATAAATAAGGTAAGGGAACCGGCAATTAAATATCCGCCGAACATCATCATAAAGATGAAGTAAGCAAACAGATAAAGAGGTTTCCGGGCAAACGTGTCGAGCAGATAGCCGGAAAATGGACGGATACAGAGAGCTGCCACCGTGTAGCAGGAGAGGACAATGCCGATAGTGGAATTTCCAGCCTGGAAGAATTCGGATAAATAGAACGGCAAAACAGGAATCAGCAACCAGAAACCGAAGTATAGCAGGAAGTTGGCTGCCAAGATGAAACAATAACTGGGAGTAATGAGTCTATCCTTTGCCATAATGAATGATCGTTCAATCGACCGATTCGCGTTGATTGGAAACCAACGCCGTTGGCCTGATTGGTCTGTTGATGAATATGCCAATGTCCCGATCACCGTCCGACGGTTTTATTGGGAACATTGGCATACTGGTAAATTTAGCACATTATTAATATGCCGCTTCGAATTCTTTTAGGAAGCGTGTATCGTTTTCAGAGAACATACGGAGGTCTTTCACCTGATATTTCAGGTTTGTGATACGCTCGATACCCATACCGAGGGCATAACCGCTGTATATTTTGCTGTCTATACCATTTGATTCAAGTACGTTCGGGTCTACCATACCGCAACCGAGGATTTCTACCCAGCCGGTGTGTTTACAGAACGGACATCCTTTACCACCGCAGATATTACAGCTGATATCCATTTCCGCACTTGGTTCGGTAAACGGGAAGTAAGACGGACGCAGACGGATCTTTGTATCAGCACCGAACATTTCTTTGGCGAAGAGCAGCAACACCTGCTTCAAGTCGGTGAATGATACGTTTTTATCTACATACAGCGCTTCTACCTGATGGAAGAAACAGTGTGCGCGATAGCTGATAGCTTCGTTACGATATACACGTCCCGGACAGATGATGCGGATGGGAGGCTGTGAAGTTTCCATCACACGGGTCTGTACAGAAGAAGTATGTGTACGCAACACTACGTCCGGATGAGCTTCGATAAAGAAAGTATCCTGCATATCGCGTGCCGGATGGTCTTCGGCAAAGTTCAGTGCCGAGAACACGTGCCAGTCATCTTCAATTTCCGGACCTTCGGCAATGCTGAATCCCAGACGGGCAAAGATATCAATGATTTCGTTCTTTACAATGGTGAGCGGGTGGCGTGTACCGAGTTCCACAGGATAAGCCGAACGCGTCAAATCCAGTCCGTCACAATCGTTGTCCTGACTTTCAAACATTTCTTTCAGCGCGTTGATTTTGTCCTGCGCTTTTGTTTTCAGTTCATTCAGTCTCATGCCGACTTCTTTTTTCTGTTCGGCAGCTACATTACGGAAATCTGCCATTAAGTCGTTAATGGCTCCCTTCTTACTTAGGTATTTGATGCGGAGAGCTTCGAGTTCTTCGGCATTGGAGGCGTGTAAGGCTTCCACCTCTTTCAGAAGTTGTTCAATCTTAGCTATCATATTTTTGATGTATTGTTATTCAGTTTCTTAGTAAAAACCGTGCAAAGATATAATTTTATCACGAACCATCGAAATAATTTGTATCTTTGTTGCCGATATGTACCGAAAATCCGGCAACTTATGAAAAAGATTGTTTTCTGTCTTCTGCTTTTAACCTTTTCTTTTCGCCTTGCGGCCCAAATTGACTATTTGGAGCCAGTGAAGCCTTTTTCCACTTATACAGGCGAGTTAGGCGAATATTATCGTAGTGTATTTTCTTTACTTAATACAGGCTTCCAGAAACAGCCTTATGCGCGTTTTGCAGCTATCCCTTCCTTTTCGCCGGAGTATGCAATGTCGGTAGAGAAGAGGAATGGACGTTATACGCTGGTTTCGAACACATTATCGCGTACTTATTGGCAGGCAGAGAAGGGGACGGTGACGGTGGATACTAAATCGGTTGTCATTAGTGCTTCCCTATATCAGTCTTTAGGGGCTATCTTTCGTTTGGTGACAGAACAGGTACAGGATTTGGACGGTTCTACGGCTGGTTTGGATGGAATTGTTTATTTTTTCTCTTCTACGGATGCCAAAGGTAAAGAGCAGATGGGACGTAAATGGTCGCCGGAAAAAGGAACGTTGATGGAACGTCTCGTGTTGGTTTGTCAGTCGGCTTATATGTTATCCAGAGGGGAAAATATTTCGGAACAGACGTTGGCAGTGGAGGCTGCTGCTTTATTAAAAGCATTGCAACAGCGCACCAAGGAAGAGCCGAATGCTTATAAGCGGCCGATGTATATCGGAATTTATCCGGTGGGTCCCCGTTCAAAGACACTTTCCGGAAGACAGGTGGAGGAACCTGCTCATTTCTCTGCGATGACTCCGGAAGAATATATTGCCAGTGAAATGGTTTATCCGTCAGGGCTTTTGGAGAAGAATGTTTCGGGTTATGCTTTATGTGAGTTTACTATTGATAAAGAAGGGGTTATCCTTCGTCCTCATATTCTACGTTCCACTCATCCGGAATTTGCAGAGGAGGCTCTCCGCATTGTCAAAGGAATGCCGAAATGGTCACCTGCATTGGTGGGAGGAAAGCCGGCGGATAGTAATTACACTCTTTATGTTCCTTTCCGTCCGCAACTCTATCGGAATAAATAAGCAACTTTGCATCTAAAGTCCGATTAATAAAAAAGAAATATTGCATTTATAAGTTGAACTTATACTCTCTCTAATAAATAAAAAAATAAATTTGCTGTCATCTGTCACAGATTGTAACTTAACTGTTTGATTATGAAAAGTTAATGGCGTGACAGCAGCATGGTGACAGCACTGTGACGGCAATAATGCTGTCACTGCAAAGCAAAGAAGAGATAAACGCACTGCAAAGGCGGTATGGTAGAGATGCATACCCCAATCAAGTAAAAATCACAGATGAAGTTTCATTGCCTGAATAGTATTAACCACAGGCAGATAAGCTATTTTATTTATTACCCCTGTACTTATGGGGCGGGACCTGCCTTGTAACCGATAGTTTCAAGCCTTGAAACTATTGGTTTTGCGGTTCGAAACTACAGTTTCATCGCCTTGAAACTTTAGTTTCTCTTGCTTGGAACTATTAGTTTCTTACTGATGAAACTATAGTTTCACACTGATGGAACTTTAGTTTCTCACCGATGAAACTATTTTTCCGTGTAGTTGTTTACTTATTTGTCTTATATAAAATTCTATTGTAACTAAAAAGCTTGTCATTTATTATCTTTCTTTTCAGAAAAAAGAAGTATATTTGCAATCAAGGACCGGACCTTTGACAGCCGGACTTGTATTTATAGGACATTTAATTTATCTAACAGGAAACTAGCAATTTTCAAACAGATGATAAATCAAATGTCCGTGCCAAGCTTATATCCCTATCGATATATAAGTTCTGGTGCGGGCATACTGTATTTTCATCTGTCGGTTTTGCTAGTACCGCTGTTGGGAAATATATGTATCGTTCGCACCTTTTTTATATTTGGTTGCGACGCATACATCTAAAAACAAAACGAGGTATGACAACAAAACAATGGATTGGTATTGAAGAAGCAGCAACCAAGTATCAGGTATCTACCAGACGTATTATTACTTGGTGTAAAAGGCAAGAGATTATTTATTCAGAAGTCGGTGATTATCTGATGCTTGATGAAAACAGTCTGACGGATTGTCTTGAACGAAATATCCGGTTCAGTCTTTCCGAAGAAGAACACAAACGCCGGATGGATGAGAAGATGAAGGAAAATGAAGAGGAATTTTTTCTACTTCAATCACTGAAAGAGTTGACCCCATTGATCCGGATAATAATAAAGGAGCTTGCCGGAATGATAAGGAATGATGAAAGACGGCAACTATTTCTTTATACCGTCTTACAAGGAAATATTAAGGATTTTAGTGTCCGGAAACGCATGAAATATCGTCAAGCGCAGAAGGCATTTGAGGGACTTGTACAGGAAATAAAATCTCAAGCGGGATTCCTTAGGACTTATAAGGAAGAAAATATCCGCCTTAGAGCAACAGTACGGGCGTATGAAATGAAATCCCGCCAAAATGGCTTTGATAATGATATGCTCATGAGAGAGGCAGAAGAAACGAATCCGGAAATATTTATTTCCGAAGATATAAAAGCGGTAAAGGCTTTGCTCGATACTCCTATCACAGAATTGAAATTTGATATTCGGTCGCAGCGGATCATTTCTGAAGCTGATATAAAAACGCTCCGGGAACTGCTACAAATCACTTCTCAATATGGGTTTAGGAAATTGCGTGATATGTTACGGAATTTCGGGCTGGTTTCACAAAAGAAAGTGGAAAAACGCTTGAAAGAGCTGAATGTACTGGACGTTGCCGGTAACTGTAATTTATATAGGTATCTGGATGAATGACACAGATTGGGCTGGAGTGTTTCTTTGATAGTATAATAATATGACTGATTTCTTCAAAAATCATTAAAATAGAAAACTTTTCTTCGTTTGTATTGTCTTATAGCCATAAACTTTTAAAACGAGAACTTATGGATGATATGATTAACAGGCATGATTCGATAGCCGAAGAAAATATCGAACCGAATGGTCGTCCGGCTAAGAACCAGTTTGAGGAATGGAGTGGCGAGGTTGCCGACCGTGCCGATGACGCATTTAAGAATGACAAGAAAGACGGTCCCATTAAAGACCGTGAGAAACGTATAAAAGAAATGGACGAAGTGATTAAAAAGGACCTTGAATAAAGGTCCTTTTTAATTTTAGTTTGCCGGGGTAATTAAATAAAGGATATGGGAAAATTAGCTAATAATTTACAGTCGTTCACTCCGTATCATCCTGGTGAATTGGTAAAAGATGAATTGGAATACCGGGCTATAAAGCAAAAGGATTTTGCTGAAAAGTTCAATATATCTTATAGTGTATTGAATGAAGTCTTGAACGGGAAAAGAAATATAACTTCTGAATTTGCATTAGTCTTGGAAGCTGCTTTGGGTATCAAGGCGGATGTTTTGGTTAGAATTCAAACAGATTACAATTTGGATATGGCTAGAAATAGCGATAAGTTACAGGAGAGACTTGATAATATTTAGAAAAATTGAGTCTGCATTATAAATTAATCTTATTAAATAATCTGACAACCACTCGTTTGACTAAGGGAAGTCGAGCTTTAGTTAACTAAAAAAGGGAAACCAATTTCTTGATTTCCCTGCTTGGTGGAGCGTATCGGACTCGAACCGATCACCTTAACACTGCCAGTGTTACGCTCTAGCCAGATGAGCTAACGCCCCTTTTCTATCTTATATGATAACGTTTGTAAACGAATCTTTTTTGTTGCCGCAAATATAATGCATTATTCTGAAATAATTGCTATGTTTGCGGTAAATAATAGTATGAAATTAAGATATGCTGATTTATAATACAACTTTTCAAGTGGACGACGACGTTCACGACAATTTCATGATTTGGATAAAAGAAAGCTATATCCCTGAAGTACAGAAACACGGTGTTTTAAAGGCACCGCGCATTTGCCGGATATTGAGTCATCGGGAAGAAGGAAGTGCGTATTCTCTGCAATGGGAGGTGGAAAGCAGTGGATTACTGCATCGCTGGCATCTGGAGCAGGGAGTGCGTCTGAATGACGAACTAACAAAAATATTTAAAGATAAAGTGATCGGGTTTCCGACCTTGATGGAGGTGATAGAGTGATTCAACCGGTAAAAGAAAAGATAATCCTGGGGATTGACCCCGGTACGACAATCATGGGATACGGTGTTCTAAGAGTGAAAGGAACCAAGCCTGAAATGATTGCGATGGGGATTATCGACTTGCGTAAATTTGCCAACCACTATCTGAAACTTCGCCATATCCATGAACGGGTATTGAGTATTATTGAAAGTTATCTGCCTGATGAGCTGGCTATTGAAGCGCCTTTCTTCGGTAAAAATGTACAATCGATGTTGAAGTTGGGCCGTGCACAGGGGGTAGCGATGGCAGTGGCGTTGAGCCGGGACATTCCGATTACGGAATATGCTCCTTTGAAGATAAAGATGGCTATCACCGGAAACGGGCAGGCATCAAAAGAACAGGTAGCGGATATGTTGCAGCGGATGTTGCGCTTTCCCAAAGAGGATATGCCTACTTTTATGGATGCAACAGACGGATTGGCTGCAGCCTATTGTCATTTCCTGCAAATGGGGCGGCCGACCATGGAAAAAGGTTATAATAGCTGGAAGGATTTTATAGCGAAGAATCCGGATAAGGTGAAGTAAAGCGACTGATTATAGGGATAGATATAAAGGAAATATCTAGGGGAGGTTTAAATGAAGATGGGAAGTAATTATTTAGCAATATTAGGGGTGACTACAGTGACAACAGTAATGAGCTGCTCCCCTGCGAAAAAGGAATATGCTTCTTTTGAGCTGTATCCGGTTCGTACGGGAAGTCTTACGGAAATGGAATATACGCCGTTGGCAACCAAATTTTATCTTTGGTCACCAACTGCAGAAGAAGTACGCCTGATGCTATATGATGCCGGTGAAGGCGGACATGCTTATGAAACAGTAAAGATGGAGCCCACAGAAGATGGAACCTGGACAACTTCAGTAGATAAGAACCTGCTTGGCAAATTCTATGCCTTCAATGTAAAAATCAATGATAAATGGCAGGGAGACACGCCGGGAATCAATGCCCATGCTGTCGGAGTGAATGGGAAACGTGCCGCCATTATTGACTGGAAGACTACAAATCCCGAGGGATGGGAGAGTGACAGGCGTCCTTCTCTGAAATCTCCTGCTGATATGATTATCTATGAAATGCATCATCGTGACTTCTCGGTTGATTCTACTTCGGGAATTAAGAATAAAGGTAAATACCTCGCATTGACTGAACACGGGACCATGAATTCAGATAAGTTACTGACCGGTATCGATCACTTGATAGAACTGGGAGTGACACATGTACATCTTCTTCCTTCCTCTGATTATGCTTCTATCGATGAAACAAAACTGGAAGAAAACCACTATAACTGGGGATATGATCCGGCGAATTATAATGTGCCGGATGGCTCTTATTCAACTGATCCTTATCAACCTGCCACTCGTGTGAAAGAGTTCAAACAGATGGTACAAGCATTACATAGAGCTGGTATCCGTGTGATAATGGATATGGTTTATAATCATACTTTTAATACCGTTGAAAGTAACTTTGAACGTACTGTTCCCGGTTATTTTTATCGTCAGAAAGAAGACGGGACATTGGCAAATGGTTCCGGATGCGGTAATGAGACGGCAAGTGAACGCCCTATGATGCGCAAGTTCATGATAGAGTCCGTTCTTTATTGGATAAAAGAATATCATATTGACGGTTTCCGTTTTGATTTGATGGGAGTGCATGATATTGAAACCATGAATGAGATCCGGAAAGCTGTGAACAAGGTTGATCCTACCATCTGTATTTATGGAGAAGGTTGGGCAGCCGACACTCCCCAATATCCGGCAGATTCGTTGGCAATGAAAGGGAATGTTTCCCACATGCCGGGAATTGCCGTATTCTCGGATGAATTGCGTGATGGGCTTTGCGGACCTGTGTGGAAAAAGGAGAAAGGTGCTTTCCTCGCCGGAGTTCCGGGAGCAGAAATGAGTGTTAAATTCGGTATTGTGGGTGCTATTGAGCATCCGCAAGTACGGTGTGATTCTGTTAATTACAGTCAGAAACCGTGGGCGGAGCAGCCTACCCAGATGATTAGCTACGTTTCCTGCCATGACGGTTTGTGCCTTATTGATCGCTTGAAAGCAAGTATGCCGGGAGCTACTCCCGAGCAACTGGTTCGACTTGATAAGCTTGCGCAGACGGTAGTCTTCACTTCGCAAGGTATTCCTTTTATCTATGCAGGAGAAGAAGTGATGCGCGATAAACAAGGAGTGGACAATAGTTATAAGAGTCCGGATGCAGTCAATGCTATCGATTGGCGACGTAAAACGACGAACGGAGATGTTTTCATGTATTATAAACGACTCATAGATCTGCGTAAGTCTCATCCTGCTTTCCGTATGGGAGATGCGGGAAAGGTCCGGAAGCATCTGGAGTTTCTTCCGGTGGAGGGACAAAACCTGATTGCATTCCGCCTGAAGGATCATGCGAACGGGGATAGTTGGGAAGATATTATCGTAGTTTTTAATTCCCGTATGACTCCTGCGCGTTTGGAAGTGCCTGTTGGTAAATATACTGTGGTATGTAAAGACGGCGTGATAGATGTGCGTGGATTAGGTACGCAGACCGGACCGGAAGTAATTATTCCCGGACAGTCTGCATTGATTATGTACAAGTAACTTTTGTTTGAAGATTAAGAATCATTTTCCGGTATACATACCGATAATAGTTCCTGTAAACCCACCTGCTTTATGGGTGCTTAAGATGGTGGCATCTAAATCGTTGACTACTTCTTGCCATTTCTTCTTGTCGAAAGATAGGGTGAAGCTGTATTTTCCACCGCGTCCAGTGATGCGAAGGTAAAGAGGGAGGTCGGTTCGTTTATCCTCTAGTGTAAATGTACCTTCAGTTGTCTGTTTGCCATTGTCAGTACGGACTACAGTAATCACTTGTTTTCCTTCCCGGATTGTTTTGCCAAAAATGAGATTGAATTTTTCATTCTGATAGCAGACAAGTCCGGCAAATGTTTGTTCATTGAGCGGAGTGAAACTCATTTCCGTAGTAACAGTGAAATTGGTATGTTGCTGACGATGACCAATAAAGGCGGGAGCACCCACAGTATAAATATCAAAAGCGGCAGGAGTCAGATGAAGTTTGCCTTCGTGAATACTCCACCAGTTCTCTCGCGGTGTCCGGATGAACAGCCATTCCAAAGCTAATTTCTCATCGGTATTGAAGTCATCTCTCCATATAAAGTTACCTGTAAATGTTTGTGGCGTAATTCCGGCAACATCAGCTTTCCAATTTTCGGGACGTACAACAGTAGGAATTGCTTTCCCTTTTTCCATAATGACAGGTGTTCCCTTTTTCCATGTAACCGGAAGCAGGAATGTTTCACGTCCGGTATGGTATAAGTCACCTTCATAAGGGCGGCAAGCCAGGAATATGGCAAACCATTGTCCGTCCGGTGTTTCAATAAGATCGGCATGTCCTGTGCAGGTGATTGGATTGGTACGGTCTTCGGGGAGATCGCGTTGCGTTAAGATCGGATTGTTGGATACGGGTCGGTAGGGACCTTTCACATGGTCGGAGGTGAAAATAACCTCTGAATGATTGACGGATGTGCCACCTTCAGCAGCCATCAGATAATATTTTCCTTTGATTTTATAGAGATGGGGTCCTTCTATCCAGATAGGATGTTTGCTTTTGTCTACGCCTCCATCTACGATGACTTGTTTTTTCCCGAATGTCTGGTCGGTGCCCGGATCATAGTTGTGAATCCAGATGGCGCGATGCCCGTCATATTCCGGTATTCCTATTGGTGCGTCATTATGAACGAGATATGCTTTTCCATCTTCGTCGAAGAAGAGGGAAGGATCGATTCCGCCAACTTCAGGAAGAAAGATCGGGTCGCTCCAACCTTGTTGCGGGTCTTTCGTTTTTACAACAAAATTGCCGATGCCATCTACGCAGGTGGTAACCACATAAAAAGTGTCATTAGCAGGATTATAGCTGATGGCTGGTGCATAAATACCTCCGCTTAGGCGGATGTTGTCGAGTTTTAATTGTGAGGGACGGTCGAGTACGTGTCCTATTTGTTCCCAATGTACGAGGTCACGGCTGTGTAGGATTGGGATTCCCGGATAGTAAGAGAAAGAGGAATGTATCATGTAATAGTCTTCTCCTTTCCGGCAGATACTGGGATCCGGGTAAAAACCACAGATAATCGGATTCCGGTATTCATAGATCGAATCAATCGGTGTTTCGAAAATAACATCTTCTCCCTGATATTCGAAGAAGTCGAAAATGGCTTCATTTGTTTGGGGAATGGATTGGCATCCGGTTATATTTAATCCGGTAGCTATGGTAAACAGGATAATAATTAGAGAAAAGAAGATCTTTTGTGTCGTCATGGCTCTACTTTATTAATGAATGAAATGGAACATTTGTGATACATGGCAAAGATAACGGCTTCTTTTCTAATTCGGATTCTTGTTTGTAACAAGTCTTATTCTGTTTGTTACATCTGTTGTTCTTTATATTCACTCGGTGAAATTCCGTAAAAGTCTCTGAATGTATTGGAAAAATGAGAGAGGTTGGAGAAGCCTGTAGCGTATGCAACTTCCGAAACGCTTAGATTCTTCTCACGTAGCAGATTGGCAGCTTGTTTCAGTCTGATAGAACGAATGAAATCTCGTGCTGACTGATTAGTTAACTCCTTTAATTTGCGGTGCATATGTACGCGGCTCATTCCAACGTTGGCTGCCAGCATCTCTACATTAAGGGTAGGGTCGGCAAGATGGTCATTGATGGTTTTCATTACTTTACTCATCAAGATCTCATCATTGGACTTCATTTCTATCTTTGTTATTTTTTCTTCTACTTGTTGTTCACCTACCAGTTTGCCGCGCAGTCTTTCCCGATTGGCTATCAGGTTACTGATAGTAGTTCGTAATAATTCAGTGTTGAATGGTTTTATGATATAAGCATCTGCTCCAATTTCAAGCCCTTCGATTTGGTCTTCGGCTTTCGATTTGGCGGTTAATAATATAATCGGTATATGATTGATATTGATATTCTGTTTTATTTTCCGGCAGAGAGTGATCCCATCCATTTCGGGCATCATAACATCACTGATGACGAGATCGGGTTTCTCCTTCAAAATGGTTTCCAGTCCTTCCCATCCATTTGTACATTCATAGATACGGAAATCACTATCCAGTTCGCTACGTATGTAGCGGCGTATTTCTTCATCATCTTCTACGATTAAGACGCGATAACGTGTTTTTGCTTTGGGTTTCCTGTACTCATTGGTTTTGTTTTCTTCTTCCGTTTCATAGATCGAATCTTTGGGAAGTTGGGAGATGGTTGGTTCGCTTCCGGTTTCTTCAGGATTTTCCAGTTCCTCTGCTTTCAAGTGATTACTACCTAACGGCAGGCGGATGATGAAACGGGTTCCTTGTCCGTCTTCGCGGTTTTCTGCTTTGATGATGCCGTGGTGCAGTTCCACTAACGACCGTGAAAGATGCAGTCCGATTCCTGTACCGAAATTAGATTGTGTCATGTCGTTGTCAATCTGATAGAAACGCTCGAATATTTGTTCTATTTTGTTTTTGTCAATACCGATCCCGTTATCGGTGATATCTATCTCGAAATAATCTTTCAAAGCACCCCGGTAGGCATCGTTGTGACCGGTTTTCAATAACACTTCGATATTTCCTCCCTCATGTGTATATTTGAAAGCATTGGAAAGGACATTCATCAATACTTTGTCAAAGTTATTTAGATCAATCCATACTTTCAGAGAATCAACACCTTCCAGTTCTTTTTCGAAAGTAAATGTGATGTTCTTTTTTTGCGCTTGATAATTGAATGTTTGCATCAAGTCATTGATAAATCCTACGATGTCTGTTTCCCGGAATTTCAGATGCATTTGTCCTTTGTCCAGTTTTCGTATGTCCATCAGTTGATTGATTAGACGTAGAATACGTTGGGCATTCCGGTAAATCATGAGATAAACCGGTTGTTTCTCGGAATGTTCGGCTAACAGTTTCTCTAACGGGCTGATGATAAGAGTCATCGGAGTACGTATTTCATGTGAGATATTAATGAAGAATTGTAATTTGGCTTCGTTAATCTGTTCCATGTGTTTTTGTCGCATCACTTCTTGCCGGTGGCGGATACGTGACAGAATATACATGGTAAGAGCATAGATTAGTAATGCTCCGAGGCATCCCCAGATTACTTTTGCCCACCAGGTCTGGTACCAGGGTGGAGTGATGGCAATAGTAACTGTGCGGATATTAGAGAAATTATTATGGTCGCGTGCCTGTACGGAGAAAGTGTATTTCCCCGGTTTCAGACTGCTATAAGTCACCCGGTTTGTTCCCGGTTGCGTACTGATCCATTCATCGCCTAATTCTTTTATCTTATATTGATAACTAATCCGGTCGGGATTGCTGAATTCCAAAACAGAAAAATCAATGCTGAATGTATTTTCATTATATGCCAGTGTAAATTGCTCGGTATCCATGACAGCAGTATCAGTGATGACATTGTTGCCGGATTTATCCCCTTTTTTCACAGGACGGTTAGCAACGTGAAAGCCGGTAATCAATACATTCATTTCTTTTTTGATTTCGGTGATATCCTGGGGGTAGAAAGCTGTTACTCCATTGGTACCTCCAAAAAATATCTTGCCGCGTTTATCTTTAAATACAGCAGTGCGTGTAAACTCATTTCCTTGCAGACCGTCGCCTGCATAATAGTTGATAAACTTCTTTTCTGGAGGATTCAGTTTGGAGATTCCCTGATGGGTACTGATCCATATATTTTTTTTCTCGTCTTCAGCCAGGCCGCAAATAATATCACTGGGGAGTCCATCGGCAGTAGTGAAAAGTACAGGTGTTAGTCTGTCTTTATTCAGGCAGACCAATCCTTCGGAAGTACCAGCCCAGATCTCTCCATTACTACTTTCCAATAAACTGTAAACGACATACCCGGGGAGGAGATTGTTTTGCTTTTTATAATTGATAAAATTGTCCGTTTGAGGATTGAGTACGGCCAGACCTTTATAAGTGCCGATCCATATCATTCCCTCTTTATCTTCCAGTAGGTAGCTGATCCAATCGTTCGGAAGACGGTTGATGCTCCAGTCATCGTTTTCGTTGCGGGTAGATTCGTAATAGGTGACATGTTGAGTTGGTAAATTGATTTTGTATAAGCCCGAACCATAAGTACCCACCCAGAGATTCTTGTTTTTGTCTTCAATGATGCAGGAAACTTTGGGCTTGCCTGCGTTAAGATTTCCTTGTAAAAGAGAGGTGGCATCTTGACATGTTCCGGTTTGTTTGTTCATCCGTGCCAGACCATCGAAGTAAGATCCTAGCCAAAGTTCCTGATTGGAATCTTCATAGAGACATAGGATAGTGCCGGGGACAGATTGGGGATTACCTGCCTGATGGGTGTAATGGCGTAATTGTTTTCCCTGATCGTTTATGGCATATAATCCGTCGTTATCCGTACCTATCCAGATTGTAGCTTGTTCATCTGTATGAATAGCCATAACACAGCTGGAACCAATGGTGTTGTTGTGTATTGATTTGTAGCCGTAGTAGTCGAACTTATTTGAAATGCCGGGCACTAGTATCAAACCTTTCTGAAAAATGCCCAGCCATAAATTGTGATCTTTATCTTCGATTAACGAGTGAACCTTGGATTTGGAGAAGTCAAAGGGACCCGCATTAATCTCACTGTCCACAATAATATCTTGTTGAGGCTGATATTCTTTTACTCCTTCACCGTCTGTTCCTATGATAAGTTTTCCACGGGTATCAATGATGAGAGTCCGGATATTCAAATTCATCCGGTTTTGGTAGAGGACAGGTTCGAAGTTTCCTTCCTGTCGGGATGATAGTCTGAAAAGACCTTTTGTCAAGGTTCCTACGAAAATTTGTCCATGTGCATCCTCACAAATGGCAGAAACGTCATCACCTGCTATATGATAAGGTGCTTTATAGCTTTTAAGCTCTTTACTTTCCGGAGAATAACGGTACAGTCCTTTTTCTTCTGTAGCAATCCATAAATTTTGCCGGGAATCTTCGAAAATGACATTCAGGTAGTTACTACCTATCCGGTCTGTCAGTTCGGTTTCGATATGGAAGGAGGCGGGATTGCTGTTCTTTTTTAGGGATATGGCGCCTTGTCCGGAAGTTGCTATCCAAAGATCTCCGTTCCGGCGTTCAATAATGGAAGTGATATGAGGATTTTTTCGTCCGTCTTTCCGAGAGATGAATAATTCGTGAAAGTTGTCTGTGGCGCGGTCATATCGTTGTAAGCCATTGATGCATCCGATCCAGAAATTACCGCGACTGTCTTCGAATAATGTCCGTACATAGTTGTTTTTCAAGCTGGTGCTATCCGTAGCATTATGTCGATAGATCGAGAAACGTGTCCCGTCGAATTTATTAAGTCCGTTTTCGGTAGCTATCCAGATAAATCCTTTCCGGTCCTGATATACGGCATTGATCAGACTGTTGGAAAGTTCTTTGTCTGTTGAATAGAATTTGCCGGTCTGTGCTTTCATAACAGGAGTGCTTCCTATCAGGAAACAGTATATGGAAAAAAGGAATAGGATTTGTGCTTTCATACTCATTAATATAAGCAGGGTTTATTGGTGCTTTTTATATAGACAAAGATACTATATTAAATTAAAATAGCATTAGCTTTGTTACTTTTCCTTTTACTGATGTTACGTGCAAACCCTTTAGGGATGCTTCTGGGAGGGGTATGTAACGGGTGTGCAATAGCTTGTAACGTACATGCAAGTGTATGTAACCGCCTGTCAATTGCTTGAAACAAAATCTCCACCTATGCTTGATATATTATCCATAAATTTGCATTAACCAAAAAAATGAATTGTCGGACACCTTAAAATAATAACTGCTTATGGAAACATGAATTCCTTACTCTATTCCTTATTATAAATAAGAAGAGAAAAACCTATAACTTGGATTAACCACTATCATTATTAATTAAAAAAATGATTTTATGGAAAGCACAAATCATTATTTTCGACCGTTAGGTCTTATCATTCTTTTCTGCCTCTTCCCTGTATGGGTATTGGCACAGACTGTTTCCGTGACGGGAGTGGTCAAAGATGCATCGGGCGAACCGATTATCGGAGCCAGTGTAGTAGAAGCTGGCACTACCAATGGTATAGTTACCGATTTGGATGGTAATTTTAAGTTGAATGTATCAGCCAAAGGTAGCTTGAAGATTTCTTTTATCGGATATCAGACACAAACGATTCCTGTAGCCGGGAAAAAGCAGTTTGATATTACCCTCAAAGAAGATGCAAAAGTATTAGACGAAGTAGTTGTAGTTGGATATGGTCAGATGAAACGTAGTGACCTGACCGGTTCTGTTGTATCGGTCAACGATGAAGCCATTAAGAAATCTGTAGTGACTTCCGTTGACCAGGTACTGCAAGGACGTGCTGCTGGTGTGCAGGTACAGGCTAATAGCGGTATGCCCGGTGGTAGTTCTTCCATCCGTATTCGTGGTATCAACTCTTTGAATGCCTCCAATGAACCTATCTTTGTCATTGACGGTGTTATCATCGACGGTTCCACAGGTTCGGGAAGTGATAATGCACTGGCATCTATCAATCCTTCGGACATCGTCTCTATGGACGTATTAAAGGATGCTTCCGCCACTGCTATTTATGGTGCGCGAGCTGCAAACGGTGTGATTATGATTACTACCAAACGTGGACAGAAGGGTGAGGCGCAAATAACTTATGACGGATATATAGGATGGCAGGAAATGCCTAAAAAACTGGATATGCTGAATCTGCGTGAATATGCGGAGCATAAGAATGTTCGTTCAGGAAAAGACTATTCGGGAAATGATTGGGGAATAGTGAACAAGGATAATAACTTTGTTCGTCCGGATTTACTAGGTGAGGGGACAGACTGGCAGGATGAGATGTTCTCTAAAGCTATGATGACCAGTCATAATCTTTCTGTGACCGGAGGTACTGATAAAAGTAACTATGCTTTGGGAGCAGGCTACCTCAATCAGGATGGTATTGCTGTTGGTTCAGGGTTCAGGCGTCTGAACTTACGAGGTAGTTTTGATGCCCAGGTGAAGAGCTATTTAAAAATGGGTATTAACTTTGCGTTTAGTAATTCCCGTCAGAAATTGACTGTATCTGACGAGTCGTTGATTAGAACTGCTTTATTGCAGAGTCCGAGTGTGGCTGTTCGTAATGCTGAAGGCACATTTGACGGACCGGATACGGACGAATGGGTACAAACGAATCCGGTGGGTCTTGCCATGATTAAGGATAACCGCAACGAGAAAATGGGTATTCGGGCAAACACCTATGCTGAAGCTACTATCATTGACGGACTGACGTTTAAAACGGAATTGTCTTTCGATTATGGGGTAGCTAATACTTATAAATTTGATCCCTCATATACTTTTGGTGCGATTGAAAATACGGACCGTCAGGGGACTTTCTCCAAATCATATAATAAGTTCTGGAGTTGGAGAAATATCGTGAATTACATGAAAACTTTTGGAGTGCACAATGTGAATGCAATGATTGGTCAGGAAATGCAGGAGAGCAAATGGGAATATCTGATGGGAAGCCGTATGGGATATTTGTCCAATGCCGCAACCGACCTGACATTGGGAGATGCCGCAACAGCCAAGAATAATGGTAATAGTGGAGAAAGTTCGATTTTATCTTATTTCGGCCGTCTGTTCTATTCATACGATGACAAATATCTGTTGACATTTACTCTTCGTCGCGACGGTTCTTCCAAATTCTACAAAGATAATCGTTGGGGATGGTTCCCGTCGGCTGCTTTGGCTTGGAAGGTTTCCAATGAATCTTTTTTGAAAGACAACAATATTATTAATAATCTGAAATTGCGTTTAGGATGGGGTGTTGTAGGTAATCAGAATGTGCCTAATAATGCATATAAAGCCATTTATTCATCTGTTGCTACCGTTTGGGGAACAGGATTGCTGGCTGGCAATACTCCGAATCCCGAATTGAAATGGGAGTCTACTTATTCAAGTAATCTGGGACTTGATATTAATCTTTTCCAGAACAGGATTGAATTGATAGCCGATATTTATTATAAGAAAACAAATGATTTGTTGTTGCAAGTGCCCCTTCCTGCTTACGTGGGAACTTCAGGTCAGGGCTCTACTTCCGCACCCTGGAAGAATGTGGGTTCTTTGGAGAATAAAGGACTTGAGTTGACTTTAAATACAGTGAATATTGATAAAGGCGGATTTCAATGGAGAAGTAACGTGGTATTCTCTATGAACCGTAATAAAGTAAAATCACTGGATACGGCAACCAGCCTGATAGATAAGAGTAATCAGACAGGCGAAACAATAACCGTGCTGACACGTACATCAGTAGGAAACCCTATCGGACAGTTTTATGGTTATAAAGTGATTGGCCGCTTTGAAAAGGCTACTGACTTTTACTATAAAGATGCTTCCGGAGCAATTAAGCCGGTAGCATTGCCTGAAGGTATGTCGATTTCCAAGAATAGTATCTGGATTGGTGATTATATTTTTGAGGATGTAAACAAAGACGGTGTTATCAATGAACAGGATCGTACTTATATCGGTAATCCTGAACCGGACTTTACTTTTGGCTTCGGTAACTCTTTCTCTTATAAAGGCTTCGACTTGAGCATTAACCTGACCGGATCGGTGGGAAATGAAGTTGTAAACTGGGGGCGTCGTGAACTTGAAAATCCACGGGGCAATAATAATATCCTGAAATCGGCGTTGGATTATGCACAACTGGCTTTGATTGATCCGAATGGTCCGGATGATTATCGGAATATACAGATTGTAGGCGGTGACCCTTATGCTTGCCGTATGGCTATTGCCAAAGGGACAGATGATTCCAATTATCGTTTCAGTGACCGCTTTGTGGAAGATGGTTCTTTCCTGCGTATTCAGTCTATCTCTTTCGGCTATACGTTCCCGCGTAAATGGTTGGCACCGATTGGTATTCAGAATCTGAAACTTTATTGTAACCTGCAGAATGTATATACATTCACAAAATACAAAGGGATGGACCCGGAAATAGGTTCTGCCAATCAGGACGCTTTGCTTACAGGCTTTGATAACTATCGTTATCCTTCTCCGCGAATTTATACATTCGGTCTGAATTTAACCTTTTAATCATTTAAAGTGACTAAATATGAAAACAAGTAAATATATATACTCTTTCATGTTGGCTGTAGCTTTGGCGTTTACAGGATGCAGTGACTTCCTCGATTCTAAAGATAACTCCAATATCGCAGGAGATAACTTTTATCAAACGGAAGATGATTTCCGGGCAGCAACAGCTCCTTTGTATAATAAGGTGTGGTTCGACTTTAACGATAAGTTCTATTATGGACTGGGTGACGGACGCGGATTCAACCTTTGTGCGACAACCTCTAATTATATCTATCCTTTTGCTGATTTGACCGAAACTGGATTGACGGGGCCGTTAGTTTCGGCTTGGGGCTCATTGTACAATATAGTACAGCAAACTAATAAGATTATTAACGGGATCAAAGGTAACTCATCCAATAGTGAAGAAGTGAAGAACCCATATATTGCTGAAGCACGGTTCATGCGTGGAGTTGCTTATTCCTATCTGGCGATGTTATGGGGAAATGTTATTATTAATGAAGATACGGATGAACTGGTGGCTAATCCAATTGTCAATACCAGCCCGGTAAGTGATGTCTATGAATTTGCGATGCGTGACTTGGAATTTGCGGCAAAATATTTGCCGGAGGTTTCTTCTGCTGCCGGGCGTGTCAATAAATACAGTGCCTTTGGCATGTTGTCGCGTGTTTATCTGACGTATGCCGGTTATAGTAGTAACCCTAATAGTGCGACCCGTAATCAGGACTATCTGGATTTGGCAAAGAAAGCGGCTTTAAAAGTGATAGAAAACAGAAATTTTGAACTGATGACTGATTATGCCGATTTGTTTATGATTGATAAAAATAACAACTCGGAAACACTGTTTGCTTTGCAATGGGTTAGTAATGGTACGTATGGAGAATGTAACACGATACAGGATTATTTTGCTTGTGAGTCGGCTATTACCGGTAATGACCGTGCATGGGGTGGCTATGTTTTTGCACAACCGGACGTGATTTGGGAGTATGAAAAAGGAGATAAACGACGTCAGCCGACTTGGATGGCTTATGGCGATCACTATCCTGAAATACAGAAAGCAAACGGAGGATATACTTGTGAGAAGAAAGCATCGGGTACTGTTTCCGGAATCTATTGTAAGAAATATGTTTGTGGTTCCAGCAAAGATAATGCGAAGATCACTTCTGGAAGTACTCCTATCAATACTTACATGCTGCGTCTGGCAGAAGTATATCTGATTTATGCAGAAGCTATATTGGGAAATAATTCTTCAACAGATGATGCCGATGCAATGGAATACTTTAACAAAGTGCGCAAGCGTGCCGGTTTGGAACCCCAAAATTCGATTACTTACGAAAATATTCGTCGTGAGCGTAGACTGGAACTTTGTCTGGAAGGACAGTATTGGTATGACTTGGTACGTAGAGCTTATTATAAACAACAGGAAGTACTCAATTATATCACCGGACAGGATAGGGGTACTGCTATTCCTGTAGTATGGGATGCGGATACACAGACTTTGAAGAGAGATGAGGATTCGGATGAAACGAAGCGTGCCATAGGTGATGTCGATTCCAGTATATTCCTTCTTCCTTATCCGGAATCGGAGACTGTGCAAAATCCTTTGTTGAAAGCAGATCCTGTGCCTTATGCATTTAAGGAAGACAGAATAACTGATTTGTTTAACTAAAAACGAGAATACGAATGAAAAGCTTGATATATAAAAATAGTATGAAAGCATTTGGCTTATTGGTGAGTCTGCTCATCTGCTCTTGTTTATTTGTTTCGTGTGACGACGATGATGATAATGGCGGAAGTTCCGTGATGAACATAACAGGAGTCTATCTGGAAGACGCGAAGTCGAATGTTCCTGACCGTTTGGTTGATTTTGCCCGTTTGGGACAACTGATCCGAATTGAAGGTGAAGGATTCAACGGATTGAAGAAAGTGTATATTAATGGATATAACTGTTATTTTAATCCGGTATTTGTTTCGAATAAATCTTTTCTGGTTAGTGTAAACAGTAAAGTTCCGACTACAGAAGCTGACGAGAATGTACGTAATACAATTCGTCTGGTAAAAGATGGTGGTGAATATGTTTATGATTTCCAGATTCGTGCTGCTGCACCGTCTATAACGAAAATCTCCAACTGTATGCCGAATGTAGGTGAACCTATCATTGTTTACGGAAGTGGATTAACAGAAATTGCGAAAGTCGTTTTCCCCGGAAATGTGGTGGTGACAGATGGTATTACTTCTGATCTTGACGGTGAATATTTTATGGTGGATATGCCTGCCGGAGTTTCTGAAGAGGGCGGTTCTATTTTCGTAGAAGGTTCGAATGGTGGTGCTTATTCTCCTGCCTATTTCAATTATAAGAAAGGCTTGTTGTTGAACTTCGACGGAGTGGGTGCACAAGGGGCATGGGGTGATTCTGAAAGTATGATTCAAACAACCGAACTAGAATCTGCTTCGATTGGTGAAGGTAATGTGTCGCAAGGTGCTTACTGTCGTTTGCCATTAGAAAGACAGTTGCCGGTGGCAGCAGCGAAGAATCGTTGTGCTGAAGTTTGGACAGCTGGTAATGGCACTGATCCTGACTGGTTGACGCTAGGTGTCCCTGCTGAAACTCCTGTTGCCGAATGTGCTATTCAGTTTGAAATTTATGTGCCCGAACCTTGGTCTGAATCCGGATTCCTGAAGATTTGTGGTCAGAACGGATTCAATGGTGGAGAATGGGAGAGAGACTGTTATAATTACGTACCGTGGCTTGTAGGCGGAAAGATCGTTCCTTTCCAGACAACCGGTTGGCAGACTGTAACTGTTCCGTTCAGTGAATTCTACAAATCGAAAGCATCCAGCGGAGCTTGGACCACTTTTGCCGATGTGGCCGCTACCCGTGCATCTGCTTCTTATGCCAACTTCGGTTTCTATTTTGAGAACTCTGATATTACATTGGATAAGATCACAGGTGCGAGCTCGGATAAAGAAACAGAGTTTCTATCCAAAGCAACTTCCGTGAAGATTTATATTGATAACTGGCGTGTCGTACCTTTGACGAAGCCGGAATATACCGATTTCCCGGATGAAGAAGAGGATGCAGAATAATAATGACTTTAAATTGAAAAGATTATGAAATACAGAAATATGCTTCCGTTTGTTGCCTTGTCGGTGCTGATATTGACATCGTGTGACGATAATAAGATGGAGTGGTATAAAGACCCTACACATGGAGCGATTACTTCTTCCGAACTGCCTTTGCAGTTGGCAGAAAAGATTTCCCGTTACAAGCCGTTGAAAGAATATTTATCCGATCCCAACTTTAAGTTGGGTATCGGAGTGGGGATGGATGAATATCTTGGTGACGAAACAACCACTACCATTGTGAATGAGAACTTTAATGATCTGACGATAGGATATGCCATGAAGCATGGTCCTATGGTCGATTCTAAAGGGAATTTGAAATTTGATAAGGTAGATCAGTTGTTTGCAAAGACCACAGAAGCTGGTATCAGTATTTATGGGCATTGTCTGATTTGGCACACTAATCAGAATGCGAGTTATCTGAATAGTCTGATTGCCCCGGAAGTTATTCCGGGGCCGGCGGGCAGTAATTTGTTGGATTTGTCGGGCATTGAAGATGGAACCTTTGATGGTTGGAATCGTAAAAATGGAAGTGATGCGATGTCCATTGTGGAAGGGGAAGGACTGACAGCTACTTCCAAAGCATTGAAATTTGCAGTAGGATCTTCTGTAACGGCTGCTCATTCAGTGCAATTATATACTCCTGACATTTCAGCAGTAAGTGGGCATAATTATGAAATTTCATTTTTTGTCCGTTCGGATAATCCCGGTAAAGCCCGGTTGACTTTTGCTGGGTTAGAGAATAATTATCCATATAAAGACTGGTATGCTACAGGTGGCAGTTGGACGGAAGCTTTTGAGACAACGTCTCAATGGCAGCAGGTGAAGATCACAGTGAATGATTTTGTTAGTACTACATTTCAGATTGCATTTGAATTTGGTTATTTGCCGGATGTGACTTATTATGTAGATAATATTGTTGTGACAGACAAAGATGCGGAGCCTACTGTGGTTAATCTGATTTCTAACGGAGATTTTGAAAGCAAAGCTATTACTCCTTGGGGAGCTTGGAGTAGTGGAAAGGCCGCGATTTCGGAAGAAGGTGAAGGATATGGAAGTTCATATTCGATGAAGCTGACTAGTTCTGTTGACGGAGGGGCGGGCAATGCATATAAGGCACAGGCCGGATATGGCTTTGATACTCCTTTGGAAGTCGGCAAGACCTATGAGTTCTCTGCTATGATTAAAGCAAGTGTCTCAACTACTTTCCAAATTCAAATTCAGAACTCAACAAGTTATGCAGGTGAATGCTATGTAGATGGAAATGTGAGTACGACTTGGACAGAATTTAAGAAAGAGTTTACAGTGTCTAAAGAGGATATGAATCGATTCTGTATCAATTTCGGAGTTAGTGCGGGTGATTATTATATAGATAATATCGTATTGTCGGAGAAAGTGGTGGAGACACGTGCTGTCACTCGTGCTTCCGGTCCTACTATCATTGAGAAGACCGACGAAGAAAAAGCCGAGATTATCAGAGATGCTATGGAAGACTGGATTTCAAAGATGGTTACCCATTGCAAACCTTATGTTCATGCATGGGACGTAGTCAATGAACCGATGGATGACGGAAAAACATCAGACATTAAGACTGGTAAAGGCAAAACTGATCTGGCTTCTGATGAATTCTACTGGCAAGATTATTTCCTGACTCCGAAAGACTATGCAGTAGAAGCTTTCAAACTTGCCCGTCAGTATGGAAATCCGGATGACAAACTATTCATCAATGATTATAATCTGGAATATAACCTCAATAAGTGTGATGGTCTGATTAAATATGTGGAATACATCGAAAGCAAAGGGGCCACAGTGGATGGTATCGGTACACAAATGCATATTGCTATTGATTCCAATAAAGACAATATTGCTCAAATGTTCCAGAAACTGGGTGCTACCGGTAAGTTGATTAAAGTATCCGAGTTGGATATTAAGGTTAACACCTCGTCGCCTACTACTGAAAATTTGGCACAACAGGCAGAAATGTATCAGTATGTCGTTGATATGTACAAGAAGTATATCCCGGCGGACAAACAATATGGTATTACCATCTGGGGAGTATCGGACAATGAAAAAGAACATGTGAATTGGATACCGAATGACGCTCCGAACCTTTGGGATGCTAATTATGCACGTAAACATGCTTATAAGGGAGTGGCCGATGGTTTGGCTGGTAAAGATGTCAGCGGAGACTTTACCGGAGATTTGGAATAAATGATTTTATAACGATTAAAGAAGGGGAGAGTGAGGGTTACAGTAGTTGTTATTATCTTGGAGTGGATCAAATGAATAACAATAACTACTGTAATCCGCTCGTTCTAAAACTTTCCCTTTCCTCTTGTTTATCGGTGGTTTCAGCTTGAATGTAACATTGCAACAAGTTTTTGTAACATACGTAAACGATGATGTAACAAGCGAGTAATGATTTGAATCAGAATTTCTGGGTAAGTGGGAAGAAACTTCCTAAGTTTGCAAAGTGGAATCCCGATGGATTTCTTCTCTTGTTAAATTATCATGAAATAAAGACATATAAAAGAAAAGACAGAATGAATAAGTATTGGTTTTATAAGGTAGGGTTAGTAGTTGTGTTCCTTTGCTTCGCCTTGTTGGGCGGAGCAAAGGTTAAACTTCCGACTCTTGTTTCCGACGGAATGGTACTTCAGCGTGGGGAACCTGTCAATATCTGGGGAACGGCTGATCCTGATGAAACCGTTGATATAACTTTCCTGAAAAAGAAATATAAGACTGTTGCCGATGTACAAGGTAACTGGAAAGTGACTTTGCCTGTTTTGAAAGCTGGCGGACCTTATACGATGACCATTAATGATATCGAATTAAAGGATGTTCTTATTGGTGATGTTTGGGTATGTTCGGGACAGTCGAATATGGAATTGCCTGTTTCACGCGTTACAGATCGTTTTCGCGATGAAATATCTACGGATAGTAACTATCCGATGGTACGCTATATAAAAACACCTCTACTCTATAATTTTCATGCTCCGCAGACAGATATTCCTGGAATTTCCTGGCAGGCAATGACTCCTGAAAATGTGATGTCTTTCTCTGCTTTGGTCTATTTCTTTGCTAAAGATGTCTATCAAAAGACAAAAGTTCCGGTAGGAATCATAAATTCCAGTGTCGGAGGTTCACCGGTAGAAGCGTGGATCAGCGAGGGAGGGTTGAAGCCTTTTCCATTTTATTTGAATGAAAAGCGTATCTATGAATCGGACGACTTGGTGGAATCAATGAAAAAAGAGGAGAGGAAGAAAAGTCATGCTTGGAATGTAGCGTTGTTTCAGGGAGATAAAGGGATGCATGAGGCTACCCCTTGGTATGCTGCCGATTATGATGATAGCAATTGGAAAGAAACTGATTTGTTTGCTTCCGGCTGGGCAACAAACGGACTGAATACCATCAATGGTTCCCACTGGTTCCGTAAAGACTTTCAGGTGTCTGCACAACAGGCGGGAGAGAAAGCGACTCTTCGCTTGGGATGCATCGTGGATGCGGATTCTGTTTATGTAAATGGCACATTTGTGGGGAGTGTCTCTTATCAATATCCTCCCCGTATCTATACTATTCCTGCCGGATTGCTGAAAGCCGGAAAAAATACAATAACCATACGCCTTTTCAGTTATGGCGGTCGTCCTCAATTTGTAAAGGAGAAGCCTTATAAAATTCTTTTCGGAAAAGGTCAGCCGGAAAAAGGAGAATCGGAGATCAATCTGGAGGGGAGTTGGAAATATCGCCTCGGTGCTCCTATGCCCCCTGCTCCGGGACAAACGGCTTTTCATTATAAACCTACAGGACTTTATAATGCCATGATTGCTCCTTTGCTGAATTATACGGTATCCGGTGTCATCTGGTATCAGGGAGAATCGAATGTCTCACGCAGAAATGAGTATAAAGACTTGTTGACGGCTATGATTAGCGATTGGAGACAACGATGGAATAAGTCGGATATGCCTTTCTATATCATTGAGCTGGCGGATTTCCTTTCACCCACAGATAAAGGAGGACGCACTGCCTGGGCGGAATTCCGGAAAGCGCAGGCGGAAGTAGCCGATACAAATAAAAATGTTACTCTGATTAAAAATAGTGATTTAGGAGAATGGAATGATATTCATCCATTGGATAAAAAGACGCTAGGGCAACGAGTGGCAGCAGCTATCTTGATAGAAATGAATACGAAAAACAGAAAATGACCAATTTATCTATTTTATGGAGAATACAATAAAGACCAATGAAGCGAAAGGTTTCTATAAACTCTCTTGGCTTCAACGTATAGGATTCGGTTCCGGTGATTTGGCGCAAAACCTTATTTACCAGACCGTATGTATGTATCTGCTGATTTTTTATACCAATGTATATGGACTTAAACCGGAAGTGGCAGCCGTGATGTTTCTTATTGTCAGGATAGTGGATGTCCTTTGGGATCCTCTGGTGGGTGCTTTCGTCGATAAGCATAATCCTAAACTAGGTAAATACCGTTCATATCTTATTTGGGGAGGAATTCCGCTGACTGGTTTTGCTATTCTTTGTTTTTGGAACGGCTTTTCGGGTTCACTGTTCTATGCCTATTTCACTTACGTTGGATTATCCATGTGTTATACATTGATTAATGTGCCTTATGGAGCACTGAATGCGTCACTTACCCGCGATACGAATGAAATCACGGTGTTGACGTCAGTGCGTATGTTTCTTGCCAATTTGGGCGGTTTGGCCGTGGCATACGGTATTCCGATACTGGTGAAGGTGTTGTCTCCCGATGGTAAAATCAATACTACTGCATCTGCTAACGCATGGTTTATTACGATGACTATTTATGCTGTTATCGGATTGGCGTTATTGGTGTTCTGCTTTAGCCAGACGAAGGAGCGTGTGGTTATGGATCAGGAGGAGACATCTAAAGTAAAAGTGTCCGACTTGTGGGTAGAATTTTGTAGAAATAAACCTTTGCGTATTTTGGCGTTCTTTTTCATTACTGCTTTTGCAATGATGGCGATTGGTAATTCTGCCGGTTCATATTATATGATTTATAATGTACGTGCACCGGAGATGTTACCCTATTTCATGGCCTTGGGCTCGATACCCGCATTCATTTTCATGCCGATGGTACCTGCCATTAAACGTGCCATTGGAAAAAAGCAAATGTTTTATGTATTCCTTTCAGTCGCTATATTGGGTATGGCATTGCTGTATATTATTTCTGTGGTTCCGGTACTCAAAACGCAGATATGGTTGGTCTTTGTGGCGCAGTTCATAAAATCGACGGGAGTCATTATTGCGACAGGGTATATGTGGGCTTTGGTTCCTGAAGTAATTTCGTATGGCGAATATACTCATGGTAAACGTATTTCGGGTATAGTCAATGCTTTGACTGGTATTTTCTATAAAGCGGGAATGGCTCTTGGAGGAGTTGTACCAGGACTTGTTATGGCTTTTGTCGGGTTCGACCAGACAAATGAAGTGTCACAATCGCCTTTTGCCGAACAGGGAATACTGTGGCTCGTGGCCGTTATCCCAGCATTGTTACTTTTGGTCGCTATGTTCATTATTTCTAAATATGAATTGGAAGATAATGTGATTGACAATATAAATGAGGAGATAGAATCGCGCTGTAAAAAAGGCGAATAGATAAGATAGTAGAATGTTTATTACTCAAAAATATAACGTATGAAACTCAAACGAATAATTCTGTTGTTATTGACAGTGATGTTTTCTTTTTCTTATGGAGAAGTTTTTGCGAAAGATGGAAATTCGCTGAAAAAGGCTTTGAAAAACAAGTTTCTGATTGGCGTGTCAGTGAACACACATCAAAGTTCCGGTAAGGATGTCGCAGCTGTTGAAGTTGTAAAGAAGAATTTTAATTCCATCGTGGCGGAAAACTGCATGAAGTCTTCTGTCATTCATCCGAAAGAAAATAAGTATAATTTTGCGCAGGCAGATGAATTTGTCAGTTTTGGTGAGAGCAATCAAATGGCTATTATTGGTCACTGCCTGATTTGGCATTCACAATTGGCCCCTTGGTTTTGCGTAGATAAGGACGGGAACAATGTCTCTCCGGAAGTCCTGAAGAAGCGGATGAAAGACCATATCACGACTATCGTGAAACGCTATAAAGGCCGCATCAAAGGCTGGGATGTAGTAAATGAGGCGATTGAAGACAATGGAACATATCGCAAGACAAAGTTTTATGAGATTCTGGGGGAAGAATATATTCCATTGGCTTTCCAGTATGCACACGAGGCCGATCCGGATGCCGAACTTTACTACAATGACTACTCAATGGCCCAACCGGGCAGAAGAGAAGCTGTCGTGAAGATGGTGAACGATTTGAAAAGACGTGGAATCCGTATTGATGCCATAGGTATGCAAGGACACATTGGCATGGACTACCCGAAAATCAGTGAATTTGAGAAGAGTATGCTGGCCTTTGCCGGAACAGGAGTGAAGATAATGATAACAGAACTGGATTTGACGGTGATACCATCACCGAATCCCAATGTAGGTGCAGAAGTTTCCGCTTCCTTTGAATATAAGAAAGAGATGAATCCTTATCCGGATGGATTACCGGAAGAGGTATCGAAAGCATGGACTGAAAGAATGAATGACTTTTTCCGTCTGTTCCTGAAACATCATAACCTCATCACTAGGGTTACTCTTTGGGGAGTAGCCGATCAGAACTCTTGGCGTAATGACTGGCCCATGAGAGGCCGCACGGATTATCCGTTACTTTTTGATCGCAATTATCAGCCGAAACCGGTAGTCGACCTGATTATCAAAGAGGCTGAAAAAACAAAATAAGTTTCTAACAGAAAAACCGAAAAAGCATGAAAACAGAAAAAAGATATTTAGTTCCCGGTGATTATATGGCTGACCCTGCCGTACATGTATTTGATGGCAAACTGTATATTTATCCCTCGCACGATTGGGAAAGTGGTATTGCCGAAAATGATAATGGCGATCATTTCAATATGAAAGATTATCACGTGTATTCTATGGATGATGTGATGAACGGTGAAATAAAAGATCATGGAGTGGTGCTTTCCACAGAGGATATTCCTTGGGCGGGCCGTCAACTTTGGGATTGTGATGTGGTTTGTAAAGATGGTAAGTATTATATGTATTTTCCATTGAAAGATCAGAATGATATATTTCGTATCGGGGTAGCTGTGAGTGATAAACCTTATGGTCCTTTTATACCGGAAGCTAATCCGATGAAGGGAAGTTACAGTATCGATCCGGCTGTGTGGGATGACGGAGATGGTAACTATTATATGTATTTCGGTGGATTGTGGGGTGGACAACTTCAACGTTACCGTAATAATAAAGCCTTGGAATCTGCAGTTTTGCCGGAAGGAGAGGAGGAGGCAATCCCGTCGCGTGTCGCTCGTTTGAGTGAAGACATGATGGAGTTTGCCGAAGAACCCCGTGCAGTGGTAATTCTGGATGAAGACGGTAAGCCATTGACAGCAGGGGATACGGAACGCCGTTTCTTCGAAGCTTCGTGGATGCATAAATATAATGGTAAATACTATTTTTCCTATTCTACGGGAGACACTCATTTGCTCTGCTATGCAACAGGTGATAACCCTTATGGTCCGTTTACTTATCAGGGAGTCATTCTGACTCCGGTGGTAGGATGGACTACTCACCATGCTATTGTAGAGTTTAAAGGCAAGTGGTATCTGTTTCATCACGATTGTGTACCATCGGAGGGGAAGACTTGGCTTCGTAGCTTGAAAGTCTGCGAACTTCAGTATGATGCAGACGGGCGAATCATTACTATCGAGGGAAAAGATGAATAATAGAATATATTAAAACAACCGCCTCTATTTGAAAAACATACCTACTTTTACCAGAATATTAGGTAATAGGGATTTTTCAGGTAGAGGCGGTTATTATTAAGTATGAATGCTTAATTGACTTATGCTATCATACTGTAAATTAATTGTGATAACATACTTTGTACTATGAGAAATATATTTGCATTGACATTCACTTTGTTTTTTTGCTTTTCTTCTATTTGGGCAGAAGATGGAAGTGCCTTGTGGCTTCGTTATGCATCGGGAGCGAAAGCGGAAATTACCAGCAAGAAACAATCACCTACATTACGTATTGCGGTTTCCGAATTACAGAACTTCTGGCAGGGAGGAATCCCGGTTACTTTGGAGGTTCGGAACAATAAAGAACTTCGTGCACTTGGAAATGAGGGATATACGATTCAGACCTCCAAAGATAGCAATCAAATAACGATAGCTTCTTCCGGTGAACAAGGAGTACTTTATGGAACGTATCATTTACTCCGTCTGCAAGCTACCGGACAACTACCGGAATCAGCTTTGCAATCCCTCAATATCTCTGAACGACCTGATTATCGAATTCGTATCCTGAATCATTGGGATAACTTGGATGGTACAATCGAACGCGGATATGCCGGACATTCACTTTGGAAATGGGACGAACTTCCGTCTGTTGTCTCTCCCCGTTATGAAGCTTATGCTCGTGCCAATGCTTCTATCGGCATTAATGCCACCGTAATAAACAATGTCAATGCAAGTCCTAAGATACTTTCTAATGATTATTTGCAGAAAGTCAAAGTCTTGGCCGACGTTTTCCGCCCTTATGGCTTGAAAATATATCTTTCTATCAATTTCTCTTCTCCCGTAGCTTTAGGTGGTTTGTCCACTTCCGATCCGTTAAATAAAGAAGTGACAGACTGGTGGAAGCAGAAAACAAAAGAGATTTATTCCCTGATTCCCGATTTCGGAGGTTTCCTGGTGAAAGCTAATTCCGAAGGGCAGCCTGGCCCGTGTGATTATGGACGCACTCATGCCGAAGGAGCCAATATGCTTGCCGATGTGTTGAGGCCCTATCATGGCATTGTGATGTGGCGCGCTTTCGTTTATTCTCCTACCGACAGCGACCGTGCCAAACAAGCCTATCTTGAATTTGAACCTTTGGATGGTAAGTTTCGGGATAATGTTATTGTGCAGATCAAGAACGGTCCGATAGATTTCCAACCCCGTGAACCATTCAGCCCGTTGTTCGGAGCCATGAAAAAGACGGCAGTTATGCCCGAATTTCAAATCACACAAGAGTATCTTGGTTTTTCCAATCATCTTGCATTCCTTGCTCCTATGTGGAAAGAGTGTTTAGACAGTGATACTTATCTGCAAGGCAAAGGCTCTACCGTTGTCCGTGTGACAGATGGTTCTTTATTCTCTCATCCGCTCACGGCTATTTCCGGAGTGGCAAACATCGGTGATGATACTAATTGGTGTGGACATCCTTTTGCTCAAGCCAACTGGTATGCTTTCGGACGCTTGGCATGGAAACATTCGCTCTCTTCCGAACAGATAGGAGAAGAATGGTTGAAACAGACTTTTCTTCCCGTTACCGGTGCGCAAACCGGTACTCCGGCAGGAGAAGTCATTCAAAAAGAGCAGATCGACGCTCAACTCTCTTTTCTCAACTCTCAAGTGCTTCAGAAATCGAGAGAAGCAGTAGTAGACTACATGATGCCTCTCGGCTTGCATCATATCTTTGCATGGGGACATCATTACGGACCGGAACCCTGGTGTGATATTCCCGATGCCCGCCCGGATTGGCTACCTCCTTATTACCACCGTGCCGACAACATGGGAATAGGTTTCGACCGCAGCAGTACAGGAAGTAATGCTACCGGACAATACCATTCTCCATTATGCGAGCAACTGGACAATGTGAATACTTGTCCGGAGAATCTGCTCCTTTGGTTTCACCATGTCCCTTGGAATCATCAGATGAAGAACGGACGTACACTTTGGGCAGAACTGTGCTACGCGTATGATCGTGGTGTAAACGAAGTGAGGAACTTTCAAAAAGTGTGGGACAGGATGGAACCGTATATTGATTCCGAACGTTTTCGTGATGTGCAACATCGCCTGAAGATTCAGGCACGGGATGCTGTCTGGTGGCGGGATGCTTGTTTGCTTTACTTCCAGCAATTCAGCAGACAACCGATACCTTACGAATTGGAACGTCCCATACACGAGTTGAAAGATATGATGGAATACAAATTGGATATTACCAATTTTGAATGTCCACCTTATGGGTTTAGTAAGTAAATAAAGATATTCCTTCTACGGAACGAATAAGAATATGTTTGCAATTTGGCGTCTTTTATGATAAAATTGTTACCTTTGTGGGCAATAATAAAACAGAATAAAAGAATATGAACCAAAATACATTCTGCATGGCGGGGGGCGTAGCACGCAACCCGCTTGTGCGTTTAGCCAAACCCATTACGGCAGCTATCGGAGCGAATGAACACATAGCTATTGTGGGTCCCAATGGTGGTGGTAAAAGTCTTTTTGTAGATACCCTGATCGGAAAATATCCATTGCGTGAAGGAACCGTACAATATGATTTTTCCCCCTCTGCCACCCAGACTCTTTATGATAATGTGAAATACATTGCTTTCCGTGATACCTATGGAGCTGCCGATGCCAATTACTACTACCAGCAGCGTTGGAATGCTCACGATCAGGATGAAGCTCCCGATGTTCGTGAGATGTTGGGAGAAATCAAGGACGAGCAACTACAACGCGAACTGTTTGAACTTTTCCGTATCGAACCGTTGCTCGACAAGAAAATCATTCTCCTTTCCAGCGGTGAATTACGTAAATTCCAGCTAACCAAAACCCTGTTGACTGCTCCCCGCGTGTTGATTATGGATAATCCGTTTATCGGACTGGATGCTCCTACGCGTGAACTGTTGTTTTCTTTGCTCGAACGTCTGACAAAAATGTCGTCCGTACAGATCATTCTGGTACTTTCTATGCTCGATGATATACCTTCATTCATCACTCATGTCATTCCTGTGGACAAAATGGAGGTCTTTCCTAAAATGGAACGTGAAGCCTATCTGGAAGCTTTCCGCAGTAGAGATGTGGTTACCTCTTTGGATGATTTGCAGCAACGGATTATAGATTTGTCATCTGATGGCAACAATTACGATTCGGAGGAAGTAGTAAAATTGAATAAGGTCAGTATCCGTTATGGCGACCGAACTATTCTGAAAGAACTGGACTGGACAGTCCGTCGTGGTGAGAAGTGGGCGTTGAGTGGTGAGAACGGTGCCGGGAAATCGACTCTGTTGAGCCTTGTCTGTGCGGACAATCCGCAATCGTATGCCTGTGATATCAGTCTCTTCGGACGGAAAAGAGGGACGGGAGAAAGTATTTGGGAAATCAAGAAACATATCGGTTACGTAAGTCCGGAGATGCACCGTGCTTATCTTAAAAATCTGCCCGCTATTGAGATTGTAGCCAGTGGTTTGCATGACAGTATCGGTCTGTATAAACGTCCTCAACCGGAACAGATGGCTATCTGTGAGTGGTGGATGGATATATTTGGCATTGCAGATTTGAAAGATAAGCCATTCCTGCAACTATCTAGTGGAGAACAACGTTTGGCCTTGCTGGCAAGAGCTTTCGTCAAAGACCCGGAACTGCTGATTCTGGATGAACCGCTTCATGGCTTGGATACCTATAATCGTCGGCGGGTAAAGAAAGTGATCGAGGCTTTCTGCCGACGCAAAGATAAGACGATGATTATGGTGACACATTATGAATCGGAACTTCCTGACACTATAACAGATCGTATTTTCTTAAAGAGAAACCGGTAAACATTGTTTTCTGATATTTATTTTTCTTTGAATTTAGATTTTAGTTAATCGGATGTGTAAACCAGAAACAAGAACCTTTCCCCGGTTCAGATTCTACTCCGATTTTGCCGCCTAACTGTGTGACGATACTTTGACAGATAGGGAGTCCCAGCCCTGTGCCGGCAATAAAATTATTCAATTTCACGAATCGGGTAAAGATAGCTTCCTGTTTTTCCGGTTCGATGCCCATTCCCGTATCTTGAACCGAGAATCTGACTTCATTTCCGTTGATTCGGTAATCAATAACAATACTGCCCTCGGAAGTAAATTTCAGAGCATTCGTTACAAAATTCAGCAATACCTGATACAACCTGTTTTTGTCGCTGGTAAAAGTAAGCTTGGGCAGTTCCGGTGCTAAGAGAATCTCTACTTGTTCAGTAGCCCTTACTTGCATAGACTGTAGCAGTTCGTTGCAAAGTTGTTGTGCATCCACTTGTTCCGGGATAATGTCGAAAGTCCCTGCCTCAATCTTTGACAAGTCAAGAATATCCGAGATCAGTTGTAACAAGAGTTTGTTGTTCTCTTCAATAATCGTTGCATACAGATGTTTTTCTTCTGCATCCTCCGCTTCCTCAAGCAAACTGGAAAAGCCTACTATCGCATTGAGCGGGGTACGTATCTCATGACTCATATTCGCAAGAAAAGCAGATTTTAGCCGGTCGGCTTCTTCAGCTTTCTCTTTGGCACCAATCAGCATCCGCTCTGTCTCTTTCAGTTCGGTAATATCAAAGTTGATACATAGCATTTCGATGATATTATCCTGCGGCTGATAATTCCTGACTAATACGTTAACCCGTGTCCAAGTGTAATTTCCATCTGCTCTGCGAATGCGGACATCGCGGGATAGCTTGGAACTTTCTCCTTTTATCACTTTATCCAGGAAATCGATCATCGCAGCCCGATCTTCCGGATGGAAATGGGAATGAATGCTGATGATTTCCGGCAATGGGGTACCCTCTTCTTCACCTACATTCCTGTACCAGCTTCTCAAAGCATACCCATCCCGACTCAAAGCATCGAAGTGCGCGTAACCTACTTTGGCATAATCTCCTACCAGGTCGAAAAAACTCTCGAATTCCTGAATCTTATTATAGGCAATTGTATCTTCGGTCTTGTCTACATTTATTAAGAGGTAGTTGATAGGTTCGTGATTGTGATCGTATAGAGTGGTGACTTTCGTTGTTAAGTCAATGAAGCCGGTTGTACTGTTAGGTTGATAATATTTGTTGATTTTGGAAAAGTCATACCGGAATGTAAAATCTGCGTTCTCATTGTCTCTAATCTTTTGTTTTATCTCCTCCGGCAATATAGGATTCTCGAAAATGTTGACTCCTAGAATATCTTCTTTATTGGAAATACGGAACATTTCCATATCTTTTTTATTCAGGTCGACCATTTGACCGTCCTTATCATATAATTCGATGCCTACTGGAAGATTCTTATAAATATTATGCAGGATACGCTCGCTATTTTGTAGAGCCTGATGAGCAGATGCAATATGAATTCCCTCTTGTGTTTCGGCAATTCCATATACTTTGGTGTTACCATTTTCGTCTGTTTCCTGGAAGCATGCTTTACTGCGAATCCATACATGACCTTTGGGAGTATCAAACAAGTATATTTCTTCTACAGTCTGTTGTAATTTGTCAAAAGACGGAAAAGTTGCGTATCCTTGATCTTCTTTTAGAATACGCTTGTTGAAATCTTCGAAACTGATGAGCCCGTCTTCTCCTATTCCGAGTAGTTGGGAGATAAGTTCCGAACACTTGTAAGTCTCTGCTTTCAAGTCAGCTTCCCACCATCCTATATTCGCTTTGTTCATAAGCTTTTGTAGGAATTCGCTTTCGTTTTGTTCGTTTATTTTCAAGGTATGTCTGTATTATCAGGTAGTTAGACAATAATTTGCCCGTAAAAATAATCATTTTTGTTGAATTCCACCTTAAAAAAGTAAAAGATAGTATGATTGTATCACAAGGAAAGTATGTATTACAAAGAAAATGGGCATATATGAGCGGAGTATCAATAAATTATCTTCGTGTAAAAAAAGTAATCGAAGCATTTTGTATGCGTAAAGATAAAGCGAAAATTAAATCAACGTCCAGATGAATGGAAACGACCGGATATAGTTGTGAATCGTATCTTTCTAGAGAGAAACATAGTGTCAAAATATTAAGAGTCAGACGATGGGAATAGAATATGTCTATAACAACAAATGTATTTATATGAATTATAATCTTTTTTAATAAATAGAATGTTTTTTGCTCCAATTGGTTATCTTTGCGCTCTATGAAACGCAAAAAGTAACTATAAATACATGAATAATAGTCAAAATGCTATAACTGTTATATACAGGGAACATTGGCAAAAACTCTATATTCATGCATATAATCTGCTGAATGATGAGGAAAGCGCAAAAGATGTGGTGAACGATGTCTTTTGTTCGGTGCTTGAGAGCAACGAACGGTTGACAACGGAAGAGGATCTGCTGCCGTTATTCTTCGTCATGGTGCGAAATCGTTGTATTGACCAAATACGTCATCAGAACGTGGTGCATAAAAATGCGGAAAGATATCTGGAAGAACTTTACAGTGACTGGACTGTGAAAGAATACCGTGAGTATGAAGACAAGATAAACCGGATGCAGGAGAGCATTCGCCAGATGGCTCCACAAATGCGAACCGTAGTGGAAGAATTCTTCTTAAATGAAAAGAAATGTGCGGAAATCAGTGAAAAGTTACGTATTAGTGATAATACCGTTAGAACGCACATTGCCAGAGCTTTAAAGATACTCCGAAAACAATTAACCATCTTTTTTTAAAAAAAATCCTATCGGGGTGTCATCAGTTTCAGTAACCTTTACGTGTTTAATGAAACTATTGACACTATGATAGACCATTCAGATAAAAATTTAGATTATGCACTTCGTGCCATACAACATCCGCAATTAAGGGAAACTGATGAATTTCTTCAGTGGATGAGTATACCTGAAAATAAAGAACTTTTCTTGGAATTAATGGCTTGTAAGGAAGCTGTGATACGTGAGAATCTGCAACGGAAACGTAGAGCCAGATCAAGAATGTATATAGGGGTGACGGCTTTTACTGCGGCTGCCGTATTAGTGCTGATTTTTCTGATGCCTTCGTTATTTCCGACTACTTCTCAGCCAATGGAACAACCGGTAAGGTTCTTTGCTGCAATCACTGATGGAGAACATGTGATGCTGCAAACGGATGGTCATAGTGAACAACTGCTGGAAGATAGTGTGATGAATCTTAAAGAAGTGGAAGCATTAACTCCGGACACAACATGTTGTCAGACTTTGACTACTCCACGTGGGAAGAGCTTTCTATTGGTGTTGTCAGATGGTACTAAAGTCTGGATAAATGCTGAAAGTAGCCTGCGTTATCCTGTGGCTTTTAATGGGAAGGAACGGCGTGTAGAACTGAAAGGGGAAGCCTGTTTCGAGGTTGCGAAGAATGAAAAGTGTCCGTTTATTGTAAGTGCCGATGGTATGGAAACTAGGGTCTTAGGCACTAAATTCAATATACGTTCATATAAAACGGAGGACCGACACGTGACTTTGGTACAAGGAAAGGTGGAGGTTACGAATATGCCCAGTCATCAATCCGTTATACTCCAGCCAGGTCAGGATCTCACTTATACGGAAAACGGAGAAGAAAATATCGCACGTGTGAACATTGCGACTTATACAGCTTGGACTGAAGGAATGTTCTATTTTGAAGATGCATCATTGAAAGACATTATGAGTTCTTTAGGCAGATGGTATAACGTGAATATTGATTTCGAACAAGCGGAATTATACCATATCCGGTTAAACTTCTGGGCTAACCGTGATGCCCGCTTGGAAGAGGCTTTGGAACTTTTGAATAAATTGGAGAAAGTACGTGTGGATTATCAAGACGAAACGATCACGATTAAACATATATAACTTTACAAATACAACTCTTATGAAAAAGCAACAATTTACATTGTCTTACAAAAAGGCAACGGGAAGGATCGTGTGGATGAAAACCGCCTTTTTATTGCTGATGTTTGTAACTGCCTTGCATGGATGGGCACAAAGTACAGACAACAAACTGATTTCTTTGGAACTGAAAGAAGTATCGCTGGGAGAGGCTTTGAAGCAGTTCAGTAATGTGTCCGGTTATAAGGTGAATTTCCCTAGTGAAGATGTCGGTCCGTACCGGGTAAGTGTCAGTATACATCAGTTGGCACCTTTGTCTGCACTTCAGAAAATTCTAGAGGGAAAACCTTTTGAATATGAGGTGAACCAGCATTTCATTACTATCCGTAAAGTGAAAACCACTTCCACAGGTGCTGTACGGAAAACTAGAAGTGTAGAGGGAAAGGTGGTAGATGAAAAAGGTACCCCGTTACCAGGCGCAAATATTCGGGGAATCAATAGCCCGTTCGGAGCTATTGCCAATGTCGAAGGAAATTTTACCTGTAAGGTGTTGGAGGAAACTCACACTTTGGAAGTCTCTTTTGTCGGTATGCAGACAGAAAAAGTTTCTATTAAAGGACGTACTCATGTCAATGTGATTATGCACGAAGACAAACAACAGTTGGGAGATGTCGTAGTGACCGGTTATCAGCGTATTAGTCGGGAGCGTTCTACCGCTGCTTTCGGCTTTGTGGATTCCGAACAACTGACAAGACAGATGCACACGGACCTGACTTCTTCTCTGGAAGGACAAGTGGCCGGCTTGCGTATGAATATTAATCCGAATAATGGTGATATGAGTCCTATCCTTCGTGGTGTAGGTACATTCTCGAATGATGTAGGAACAGATCCGCTGATTGTTGTAGATGATATGCCGACAAACTTGACTCTAAGTGAGATAAATCCCTATAATGTGGAGAGCGTGACTGTCTTGAAGGATGCAGCGGCAGCCAGTATTTATGGTGCTTTGGCTGCAAACGGAGTTATTGTGGTAGTAACCAAGCAGGCTAAAGAAGAAGGAGCACATGTAAGTATCAATGCAGACTGGTTCATCACCAACAAACCTAATTTCAATAGTTTAAATCTGGCTTCTACAAGCGATATCATTGATTATCAGACTGCGGTATTTGATGCTAATGTGGCTGAATCCGGCAGTGCTTCCAGTTTTCTATCCACTTATAAATCAGGTTACTATTATCCATTATTTCAGCTTTATTTAGATAAGGAGAATGGAACGGTAAGTAACAGTGAAGTAGAAAATACACTGAGTCAGTGGCGTAATAACGACTATTATAAAGAGTATCGTGATAATGCTTGGCGTGCAGCTGTGACGCAACGTTATAATATGACTGTTTCTCAAAAAGTAGGGGACAGTAATCATTTTCTTTCTTTCAATTATGAAAATAACAAAGGGCGTACTATAAATGACAAAAGCAATAGATTTTCTTTGTACTACAAGTCGAACTATGCTATCACCGGCTGGCTGAATGTGAATGCCGGAGTGGATGCCCGCTTGGGACGTAGTGACACGCCTAATAGTCTATTTACCGGTTATACCTTACAACAACGTTATGAAAGAATACTGGATGACGATGGCGGGCATTACAATTCTCCCTATGTAAATGTAAGCGGATATTCAGGTGGCTCTTATAATGGGGGAGTGGTAAGTCAGGCGGAAGGTGTTTCACCTTATAAATCATTTGGCTTCAATGTGCTTGATGCCTTAGGTGAAAGTGGCACAAAATCGCATGATGTTAGTATACGTCCGTTTGTCAGCTTGCAGGCTCATTTTTTGAAGATGTTCAAATACAATTTTATGTATCAATATGAATGGAACAATAGTAAAAGTGAGGTGTATGATGCAGAAGATTCTTATTTGATGCGTATGACGCACAATTCCATGATTGATACGGATGGGAACTCGGGTATGCCGAAAGGTGGACGATTCTATCAAAGTGAAGTGGGCAGTAACCGTTATACGGTCCGTAACCAGATAGATTTTGATAAAAATTGGAAGGATCATTCTGTAACAGCTATCGCCGGATTGGAATTTCGGGAAAATAAAATTCCTAAATTAACCAGACAGCTAATGTACGGTTACGATCCCCAAACGTTAACTTCCGATATAATAGATTGGCAAGCATATCGCGATGGAATAGGGACAAGTGCTCTTTCCGGTAATACTATTAAGTTAACAGGTTTGTCGGCTACATTACAGGAATCACGCCATCGTTATGCGTCTTTTTATGCTAATGCGGGTTATTCGTATCTGTCGCGTTACAATGTCTCCGGAAGTATTCGCTGGGATCAGGCAGACTTGTTCGGACTTGATATCCGTAACCAACGTCACCCTCTGTGGTCGGTCGGTGCTTCTTGGATTGTGTCGGGCGAGTCATTTATGAAAGAACTTTTTTGGCTTGATTTTTTGAAATTACGTATGACCTATGGTATTAATGGTAATGTAGACCAAAGTTCGACTACCTATTTTGTGGTAAAGCAAAAAACTCAGAGTAATCCGATTAAGACGAATTATCTGACTTATGAAGATAATGATCTTCCGAACCCTAAACTTCGTTGGGAAAAAACTGCTACTTATAATGTGGGAATGGATTTCCGTCTTTTCAATAATGTGATTGCCGGTAGCTTGGAATATTATAACCGTTCTGCGTCAGATTTGCTTGTACGTCGATACATGGATCCCACTTTGGGAGCTAAATCACGTGTCGTGAACAATGGCAAAATGCGTAACCGGGGTATTGAGTTATCACTCACAACCAATATTGTCAGAAAGAAAGACTGGAACTTTGCCATTGATTTCAACTTCGCTCATAACAAAAATAAAATGATAAAAGTGGATCATAGCGATTCGGACACATCGACAAGCTTTATCAAGAGTCCGCTGAACTACTTTATGGAGGGAACCAGTCATAACACGCTTTGGGCTTACCGCATCAATCGTATTGAGAATGGATATCCGGTAGCGGTGGATAAGGACGGAAATGATCTTGTAACATTTAATGAAGATGGAACGGTGGCTAACATCACTACTGGATCATCCCTTAAAGGTACAGATGATCTGGTAAATCTTGGTTCACTGACGCCTAAATTCAATGGAGCGCTGACTTTCAGACTAAGCTATAAAGGAATTGATCTGAATGCTTTCCTTGTATATGCAGGAGGTAATAAATTACGTAATAGTGTAGTAGATATGAATGATCAGGTGGGAAGTCAGACATTGAAAGATATTACTAATCGTTGGAGCTCTGATGATCCGAATGGAGATGTACGTATGTATATTGATATGCCTGCAAAAGTGAAAACTTATGCGGGGACTTTTCAGGATTGGTGGCGGTATGGTGACATCAATGTAAAAGATGCCGGCTATGTGAAACTACGTAGTCTGAGTTTGGGATATAATTTGCCGTCTGACATTTGTCGTCAACTCCGGCTTAGTTCGCTGAAGGTGAAGTTGCAGGTGAACAATCTTTTTACCTGGTGTAAGGCAGGAAATGATATAGACCCGGAGAGCTACGATCTAAACGGAGGTACTCGTGGCATGGCCTCGCCCAAGACTTACTCTATTGGATTATCAACAAGTTTCTAATTATTAAAAAGACTATAGAATATGCGTAAACTACTTTATATATTGCCGGTTCTGCTGATATTGGGACTTGCGGCTTGTGAGAATTACGTGGATATAACTCCCACAGGTAAGAAGACTGTGGATTCTACTGATACTTATTACGAACTGGTAGCTTTGCCTAACCGGTGTTATTATCCGTCGGCCTTTGCCCTGTTGAGTGATAATGTCTGGTCAAAAGAATCGAATATTATTGGCAAAGAATATCTATCTTGGGATGGAATCAATATGACATTTAATGAAGATGCTGATCGTAAGGAGTTGAGTGATAATAATTTGTATGCGAATTGCTATGAATATATCTTGCGGTCGAATATCGTGATTTCATTGGTGGATTATAGTACAGGTGACAAGGATACTAAAGAACTGGCAAAAGCGGAAGCAAAGATAATGCGTGCTTGGGACCACTTTATTTTAGTAAACACTTTTGCGAAAAGTTATAATCCAGAGACGGCGGCTACTGACGGTGGTGTTGCCATTGTCAGAGAGTATGATCTTGAAGCTACTCCTACTAAAGCGACTGTGGCCGAGGTCTATGATTTTATCATCAAAGATATTGAGGATGCATTACCTTATTTGAAAGAAGAACCGGTGAATGTCTATCATCCGTCGAAAGCTTTTGGCTATGCTTTGGCTGCCCGTGTTTATTTGTTTCATCGCGACTGGGAAAAAGCTGAAGATGCAGCGGAAGAATCATTAAAACGAAATAACAGTTTGATCGATTATATAGCTTTGGAGGATGAGGGAGGGCCAATGAAGGTTTCAACTTATGCTAAAGGTGGAAACCCTGAAGTTTTGAATTATGCTTATATGGGTGGCGTTACCGAAAATCCGGCTTTTACTTATGGTATGATCAGCCCGGAACTGGTACAACTTTTTGGTACGAATGATGAGCGTATGAATCTGTTTTTCAAGACGACCGGAAATCTTGAATACTATTTTGATGAAGGTTCTGGGGCTGCTTTGTGGAATACGTCACTTACTTATGCCAAATTCCAGTATATGGCTGTAGGTATGCGTACAGCCGAAGTTTATCTGATTCTAGCAGAAGCCAAAGCCCGTCAGAACGATTTGTCTGGAGCTGTTGAAGTCTTGAATCTGTTGCGTGAAAAACGAATAAAGGGAAGTGAGGCGATATTACCGGAGCCGGCTACACAGCGTGAGATGATGCAGGAAATTATTAATGAGCGTCGTAAAGAGTTACTTCTTGGTTTTAGTCGTTTTTGGGATTTGAAGCGGTTTAATACGGAACCGGACTATGCAAAGACGATCACCCGTGTTTTCCCGCTAGTTTCTACTAATGTCGAACAGAAGACATATACGTTGAAGCCGGATTCACGTTTGTACATCATTCCGTTCCCGGTGGCTGCCCGTGAAAAAAATCCGAACCTGACATTAAATACTAACGAATAAAATAGATAGAAAAACAATGCAAAAGATTTTGATGATAACTGTATTGCTACTTTGGGCACTGCAAGGAGCAGAAGCACGGTCCGGTGTTATAAATCCGCTTGAACATGGAAAGAAAAGTCTGGTGGTCCGTGAAGATACAGTTAAGAAAGACACTGTTAAGAAAGCGACAGCTTACGAGAAACTTTTGAAAGATGGAGGAAGTGAATGTGAGGGCATGTTTACAGTGCGTCATATCAAGGATGATTGGTATTTTGAAGTACCGGATTCTTTGTTGGGACGATTGTTATTGGTTGTCACTCGCTTTAAAGCTGTACCGCAAGGGTTCAAAATGCTTAGTGGGGAAGAGGTGAACCGTAGTGTGGTTTATTGGGAACAGCATAACGACAAGACGCTCTTTTTACGTGAATATGTACAGTCACAGTTTGCTCCCACAGGTGATAAAATTGCGGAAGCATTGAAGCAGTCAACGATAGACCCGGTTATTTGTAAGTTTGACGTTATCGGTAGAAATCCGAAGACTCAGGCGCAGCTTATCAATGTATCCAAGTTTCTCTTGAGTGATAATAAGACGTGTGGCTTTACATCGAGTGACCGTTCTATTCTTGGCATTGGTTCTTTAGCGCAGGACCGCACATTTATGGATACCATAAAAACCTATCCCATTAATGTGGAAGTGCTTACCTTACGTACTTACAACATAACTTCCGGCAAGTTGCCGGCTGCGGCAACAGGTTCGGTGACAGTGAAACTGAATACCAGTATGGTGATGTTACCCAAAGAACCTATGCAGCCGAGATTGGCAGATGAACGGGTTGGATTCTTTCAAAATCCGGTGACAGAGTTTTCTGATGACCAGCAAGTTACGACCCGTGGAGCCATTATTCAGCGTTATCGGTTGGAACCGAAAGATCCGGAACGTTATCGTAAAGGGCAACTTACTGAACCCAAACGTCCTATTGTGTATTATATAGACCCGGCGACACCCAAAAAATGGATTCCTTATCTTAAAGCTGGTGTGAATGACTGGAATGTAGCTTTTGAAGCAGCCGGATTCAAGAATGCCATTATTGCCAAAGAATGGCCGGACGATCCCACAATGAGCTTGGACGATGCACGCTATAGCGTATTACGCTATCTGCCTTCGGAATCAGAAAATGCTTATGGTCCGCGTATTGTAGATCCTCGTAGCGGAGAGATCATGGAAAGTCATATCTGTTGGTATCACAACGTAATGAATTTACTTAAGAAATGGTATATGGTGCAGTGCGGACCTTTGGATAAACGTGCACAATCAATGACCTTTGATGATAAATTAATGGGGACTCTGATTCAATTTGTTTCCTCGCACGAGGTAGGACATACGCTTGGTTTGCGTCACAATATGGCTGCCAGTTCGGCTACCCCGGTAGAGAAATTACGTGATAAAGCATGGGTGGAGGCCAATGGTCACACAGTATCTATTATGGATTATGCACGGTTTAACTATGTGGCACAACCCGAAGACCGGGTTTCAGAAAAAGGGCTTTTCCCCCGTATTGGCGATTATGATAAATGGGCTATAAAATGGGGGTATCAATATCGTCCGGAGTTTAAAGATCCCTTTAAGGAGAAAGCTGTGTTGCGTGCTGAAGTCACGAAGAAACTTCAAGGCGATCATCGCCTGTTGTTTATCGGTGATGAAGGAAAAGGAGCTGATCCCCGTAGCCAGAGTGAGGACTTGGGGGATAATAATATGAAGGCCAATGAATACGGTATGAAGAACCTGAAAAGGGTGATGGAAAATATTATGACTTGGACTGCACAACCTGACGGTCAATATGACGATTTAAATACGATTTATAAATCAGTTCGTGCCCAATATATGAAATATACGCTGCATGTACAGAGAAACTTGGGAGGGCGGTATACTAATAATCTGCCAGGACAAGAACCTCATGATTACCTGCCGCGTAGTGTGCAGAAAGAAGCTGTAGAATGGTTAGGACGGAATTTGCTTGTAGCTCCACTTTGGCTTTATCCTGATAAGGTAGTGAATTGCACGGGAGTGAAAGCTGTGGATGAAATTCGTGACCGCCAAAGTTCTATTATGGCCTTATTACTGGCGCCGGGAATGTTGCAGAATTTGTATTCGGCTTCGATGTGTGCTTCGGATCCTTATCCACTCGAGGAATATTTGGACGATGTGTTTGCTACAGTGTGGAAACCTTTGAATGATTCAAATGAATTAGAGAATAATTTCCGCCGTCAGCAGCAACGGACTTATCTGGGATTTATTGAACGTATGATGAATCCAAGTGACAAAGAGGCCGGAAATGTAAATACGACGGTGAATCGTTCTGATATTTTGCTTTTTATAGAAATGCATCTGGATAAGATTGAAGAATATGTGAAAAGGCAACTTGCCGTATGCAAGGAAGGCGATTTTAATTATAGACATTACACGGCTTTACTACGGAATATAAAGAAAGCAAAAGAAGCGTATTACGGGAAAAATACCGATAAATAAATTCTCTCTCTCTAACAGACTTACTCTTCTCTAACGATAAACTTGTTTTGATTCATAATCGATCAATACATGCAAGTTTTGAGTTAGAGGAGGGTAATTTTTTTATATGCCTAATTACCGCACATTACTTCTCGGCTAAAAGAATCATTATTTCTGGGTATTGATAACTATTTGTTTTCTGGTGAACTTTGTGAAGAAACAATCTGTTGTATATATAAACAGAAGAAAGGAGACTTTTAGCAATGAGAAAGATAGTATTGCTCCGTCATGGAGAAAGTGCATGGAACAAAGAGAATCGTTTCACCGGTTGGACCGACGTAGACCTGACAGAAAAAGGAGTTGCCGAAGCCGAAAAAGCCGGAGAAACATTGAGAGAGTATGGCTTTAATTTTGATAAAGCATACACCTCTTATTTAAAACGTGCAGTGAAAACGTTGAATTGTGTACTCGATAAAATGAATCTCGACTGGATTCCTGTCGAAAAGAACTGGCGCCTGAATGAGAAACATTATGGGGACTTACAGGGATTGAATAAAGCCGAGACTGCCGAGAAGTATGGTGAAGAACAAGTGCTCATCTGGCGCCGTAGTTATGATATAGCCCCTAATCCACTTTTGGAAAAAGATTTGAGAAATCCGCATTTTGATTACCGTTATCATGAAGTGCCCGATGCAGAATTACCTCGCACTGAATCGTTGAAAGATACCATTGAACGTATTATGCCTTATTGGGAAAGTGATATATTCCCCAGTCTGAAAACAGCTCATACGCTGTTGGTGGTCGCTCATGGCAATAGTTTGAGAGGCATCATCAAGCATCTAAAAAACATCTCCGATGAAGATATTGTCAAACTGAATCTACCTACGGCTGTGCCTTACGTATTTGAGTTTGATGAAAACCTGAATGTATCCAGCGACTACTTCCTGGGAAATCCGGAAGAGATCAAAAAGCTAATGGAAGCAGTTGCCAATCAGGGAAAGAAAAAATAAAATAGTTACATATTAAAAAGTAAAGTTATGAGTAAAGTAGTTGAATTATTAAGAGATCAGGCCTGTTATTATTTGGAACATACCTGTGAAACCATCGATAAATCATTAATTCATGTTCCGTCTCCCGATACGATAGATAAAATCTGGATTGATTCGGATCGAAACATAAGAGTATTAAACAACCTGCAATCCCTGTTGGGACATGGACGGCTGGCAAATACCGGTTATGTGTCCATACTTCCTGTCGATCAGGACATCGAACATACTGCCGGAGCATCATTTGCTCCCAATCCGATCTATTTCGATCCTGAAAATATTGTGAAACTGGCTATTGAAGGCGGTTGTAACGGAGTAGCTTCCACGTTTGGCATTCTTGGATCCGTAGCACGTAAATATGCGCATAAGATACCCTTCATTGTGAAATTGAACCACAATGAACTGCTCTCTTACCCGAATAGCTTCGACCAAGTATTGTTTGGCACTGTCAAAGAAGCCTGGAACATGGGAGTAGTGGCCGTAGGAGCTACTATTTATTTCGGCTCGGAACAGAGTCGCCGTCAACTGGTAGAGATTGCCGAAGCTTTTGAATATGCTCATGAATTGGGTATGGCAACCATCCTCTGGTGTTACCTGCGCAACAATGATTTTAAGAAAGGTGCAGTCGATTACCATGCTGCCGCCGACCTGACAGGCCAGGCCGACCGCTTGGGAGTCACTATCAAAGCTGACATTGTGAAACAGAAACTTCCTACTAATAATGGTGGCTTCAAGGCCATTGGTTTCGGAAAGATCGACGAGCGTATGTATACCGAACTGGCTTCCGAACATCCGATTGACCTTTGCCGTTACCAGGTAGCCAACGGCTATATGGGACGTGTAGGCTTGATTAACTCGGGTGGAGAATCTCATGGTTCTTCCGATTTGCGTGATGCTGTCATTACAGCTGTAGTCAACAAACGTGCCGGAGGTATGGGATTGATTAGCGGACGTAAAGCATTCCAGAAGCCAATGAACGAAGGAGTCGAATTATTGAATACCATTCAGGATGTATATCTTGATCCGTCAATTACGATCGCTTAATCAGGGATGAATAGAAATAAATTCTTATCTTTGACTATTAGATCGTTAACCATTAAAAATTAAGAGTATGAAGTTTTTTATTGACACAGCTAATCTGGAGCAGATTCAGGAGGCTTATGACCTCGGAGTGCTTGACGGTGTGACTACCAACCCTTCGCTGATGGCGAAAGAAGGCATTAAAGGAACGCAGAACCAGCGTGAACATTACGTCAAGATATGCAAGATTGTTGACGGAGATGTAAGTGCCGAGGTGATAGCAACCGATTATGAAGGAATGATTCGTGAGGGCGAAGAACTTGCCGCACTCAATCCGCATATCGTAGTGAAAGTTCCTTGCATTGCCGATGGAATCAAAGCCATCAAACATTTCACGCAGAAAGGAATCCGTACCAACTGTACATTAGTATTTTCAGTAGGGCAGGCATTGCTGGCAGCTAAAGCCGGAGCGACCTATGTTTCACCTTTCGTCGGCCGTCTGGACGATATTTGTGAAGATGGAGTGAAGCTGGTGGGAGATATCGTACGTATGTATCGTACGTATGATTATAAAACACAGGTGCTGGCTGCTTCTATTCGCAATACAAAACATATTATCGAGTGTGTGGAAGTAGGAGCTGATGTGGCTACTTGTCCGTTAAGTGCTATCAAAGGATTGCTCACTCATCCGTTAACTGATTCGGGATTGAAGAAGTTCCTGGAGGATTATAAGAAAGTGAATGGCTGAAATTAAGTGAGATGCAATGATAAAATGGATGGTGAACATCATCGTGGATATTTCCTATCCGCATGATGTTCACCTTTTTTTATTCTCATTCTTTCCTTTCTCGTTTCTGCCTTTCTTTGTATTGGGTCGGCGTTTCTCCTGTGTATTGTTTGAAAGCCGTACTGAAATAGCGTGAAGTAGTAAATCCGATCTTCTCGGTAATTTCCGTGAAAGACATATCCGTATGAGTGATTAATGTGATCGCTTTCTCCATCCGGAATTTATTAATGTAATCATTAGCGCCCATATCGGTTAGAGCTTTCAGTTTATTGTAAAGGGAAGCCCGGCTCATTCCTATTTCTTTGCAAATAAGAGTGACATCCAGATTACTGTTATCCAGATTCTCCTGAATAATTTTATTCAATTTCAACAGGAAAGTTTCATCTGCCTGGCTGAATGTGCTTTCTTCCGGTGCAGGGACCAATCCTGTATTCAAATATCTCTTCTTGATAGATTCGCGGTTCTTTAACCGGTTACGAATGATCTCCATCAGCATTTCTACCTCAAAAGGTTTTGTAAGATAAGCGTCTGCCCCGTTCTTATAACCACTTAACTGGCTTTGTTTATCATCTCTTGCAGTTAGCAACACAATAGGAATGTGACTGATGGTAATGTCTTCCTTTATATTTTTACAAAGTTCATATCCATTCATTCTCGGCATCATCACGTCACTGACGATAATATCCGGAACATGGCTTCTGGTCAGTTGGAGAGCTTCCACACCATCCGAAGCAATGATTACCCGTTTGAAATATTCCCCCAGTGATTTTTTCAGGAAATCCGTCAGGTCCGAATTATCATCTACTACTAACACACTGTAAGGACTCGTATTGAAATTACTCTCCTCCGGCAGTTCTTCTTTACTGTCATCACTCATCAATTCGTTCAGATAGGCTTTCGGTTGACAGATAATCTCTTCCGACTGTTGTCGCAGCGGGAGTTCAAAGAAGAATGTTGCACCAGCTTCCTGATTGTCTTGGGCACCGATAGACCCCCCATGTAGTTCGACCAGAATCTTGGAATAAGATAGTCCGATTCCGGTTCCGCTCTGTTCTCCTGTACCTTGGTAGAAACGGGTGAAGAGTTTCTGTGTATTTACTTGTTTGAGACCGTTTCCCTGATCTATGATGGAGATACGGACCCTGTTTCCCTCTGAAAGCAACTCTGAAGTAATGATTATTTCTGCATCTTGCGGACTGTGTTTTAAGGCATTGATGAGCAGATTACTTAGAATAATCTCACACTTGTCTTTATCAAAACTAACAGTGTCGATATGCGGATCAAGCTGATAACGAATACATACGTTCTTTGCTTCGCCTTCGCTGATAAAATCTTGTGATACATGTTCAATCCATTGATTGAGCGCATACGGCTGTATCTGCAATTTGCTTTCTCCAACCTCCATCTTACGCACGTCAAGTACCATATTAATAAGATTCTTCATTCGCTGTGACTGGCGATATATCGCTTTTATTGGCAGATATTGTGTATCTTCGGCAGAAAGCGATTTCAATATTCGGCTAAGTGGCGCATGTATGAGTGTCAATGGGGTACGCAGTTCGTGACTGATATTAATCAGGAAGCGCACCTTTTCTTCATATACCTGTTGCTCATGTTCCTTCATTGCCCATTTCAGCTTTTCCTCTTTGCGTTTTAATGTTCTTCGGAAGGTTTCGATGACAGCAGCAGTGATGAACACCGCACAACTAATGATGAACCACCATGTCCGATACCAGGGAGGTAAAATCGTCAGTTCCAGTACTTCCTGACTGGGAATCCAACTACCATCTTTGGCCGTGCAGGAAGCCATGATCTTGTAACTTCCCGGAGGGAGAGAACGTATAACCAATTCAGGGTTATATGATTCGATTTGTTGATCGTTAAGTCCTTCTATCTGATATCGATACACTTTCTGTCGGAAGATGTCTTCTTCTTTCGACATGATTCGAATCGTAATATTACTGTTCCAAGGTGCGGATATACCTGTCGGATTGCCAGTAAGCTTATCGTTAACGGATTCACCATTGATGACAACCTCTGATAATTGGAGTTTGGGCACTCCGGTAGTAACCAGTGGCAATTTACTGTTAATGTAAAGCAATCCTTTCACGCCTCCCATGTAGACATCTCCCTGTGAACTTAGCAAGCGGGGTTTGGATAGATATTCATTCTGGATCACACCATCAGATTCACCGAATAAAACAAATTTCTTCTCTTTAATCAACCATGCGAAGAGTATATTATCTGTCCCTATCCAGACTTTTCCTTGTTGGTCGCATACTACTTGTGTGACTTCAATGAAAAGAGAAGTGGGTATCGGAGTTTGTTTTTGCGTAGCAGGGTTGTAATGTACCAGTCCATAATTATTGCCTATCCAGAAATTACCATATTCGTCCCGGGAGACGGAGTTGATAAGCGTATCTTTAGTGCATTGATACAAGGTTTCAAGTCGGTTAGTCTTGTTATTCAGACTGAAAATATGTTTAGTATCATTCAGATAGGTGAGGTTTTTATCATTCATTATGGGGAGAATGGTACCGATAATGTCTGCTCCCTGTTGCTCGGTAGCGATACTGAATGTCTGTTTTTTCAAGTCATATTGATAAACATGATCTCCGAGCAGTAATACACTGTGAGGAGTGTTCTGAAATAAGTTCACTGTTTTCCCACGGCTTCCGAGACGTGCGGATGTCTCCGGGTCGATAATAATGAACGGAGTTTTTTTGCCGGTTGCCGGATTGAACACAAATACTCCTTGTGAGAAAATGGAGAGCAACAGATTGCCGGAGGTAAAAGGACAGATGGATGCCACTTTGTTCTGCCATGTAGAAGGATAGTGAGTGAATTTCTCTGTGACAGGATTAAACAGGTTAATACCTCCACCGTCTGTACCTACCCAGATACGATCGCTCGATTCCTGGTAAAGACTTAGTACGGTATTATTGCTTAGCCCGTGGTCGTTGCCCGGCAATACGTCCGTATAAGTTTTCATTGATACCTCCCGAATACTGATTAGTCCGTTGCGGATACTTCCTGCCCACATATTGTTGTTCCGGTCATTGTAAAGACAGAGAATGGAATTGGCAGGGAGAGAATAATTGTCGCTTCCCGGTATGTGTTCCAGCAAGGTAAATTTTCCAGTTTTCGGTTCGAGGATATTGATACCTCCTCCATCTGTTCCGATCCAAATTTTCCCTTCTCGTTCAGCGAGGCTTAGTACGACATTATTGTTCAAATCAGAGTTCTGCATGGTATACGAAGCCAGTCGTGTTCCATCATGAGTAAAACAGCTTACGCCTCCATTGTAAGGAGCGATCCATATCCTGTTCTGTGAATCGATTAGCATATTCATGATTTCTTTTCCGCAGTCAAAAGGAGGAAGACTATATTTGCCTGTATTTAAATCTAAAAGTAGTAGTCCTTGCCATCGGCTACAACAAAGGAGAGTATGGTCATTCCATAGACTCATCAGCGTGATGTTGAATTTGGGCTCCTGATTGAATGTCTGCAAAAGGCGGAGAGAGGAATCCTGATAACTATAGAAATAAACCTTGTTTTGCGAGCCGAACAATACCCCGTCTTTAATCAGGCAAGTCGAATTAGCCCAGATAATATTCCCTTTTTCATCTGTAGGAATAAAAAAATCATCACTTTGCCGTTGATAACATGCCACTCCCTTATCTGTCAGCACCCAGATATTATTCTGCTTGTCCTCTGTGATTTGATTGATTAAGTTATGAGGGAGGGAGGAATCCGGATTATTTGCCTGATGAATATATTTTTTAAGCTCGTGTCCGTCATACCGTCCTAGTCCGGAACGGGTTCCTATCCACACAAAACCTTGCTCATCTGTCAAGATACATCGTACGGTGGAGGGAAGTCCGTCTTTTAGCGAAATTTGTTTATAAAAATAATGCCCGGCTTGTATTGGAAGAATACCGGCAAGCTGCATAAAAAATGCTATGTATAGTAAAATAAAGATTCTTTTTCTCATGGAATTAGGTCAGTTAAACTGAAACAAAGATAATATATTCAAATGAATGTTTGTTATAAAGCAAACTTATTTTATTATTCCTTTGAGTAAGAAATAGTCTTTGAATGAAATTTCTTTTCTTTATTTAGCTAGATTCTCTATCTTTGCTCGAAAATATACGACTATGATTATCGAAGAACTACAGAACCTTTATCAGTCATATACGGGTGTTCCCGCTGAAAACATCACTGAATTACCATCTTCCGGTTCCAATCGCCGTTATTTTCGGTTGACGGGCATACAAGTATTGATTGGCGTCTATGGAGCCTCTATCGATGAGAATGAAGCTTTTCTTTATATGGCAGGACATTTTCGTAAATGTGGTTTGCCTGTTCCCGAAGTTCGTATCGTCTCGGAAGATAAAACTTATTACTTGCAGGAAGATTTAGGAGATACCTTATTGTTTCATGCCATAGAGAAAGGGCGTGCCACCAGTGTCTTTTCAGAAGACGAAAAAGAGTTGCTTCGAAAGACGATCCGCCTGCTTCCTGCTATCCAGTTTGCCGGTGCCGATGGTTTCGATTTTTCCCGCTGCTATCCTCAACCGGAGTTCAATCAACGGTCCATTCTCTGGGATTTGAATTACTTCAAATACTGTTTCCTGAAAGCTACCGGCATGGAGTTTCAGGAAGACAAACTGGAAGACGATTTCCAGAAAATGAGTGATGTCTTGCTTCGTAGTTCTTCTGCTACTTTCATGTATCGTGATTTTCAGAGCCGTAATGTGATGATAAAAGACGGAGAACCGTGGTTCATCGACTTTCAGGGAGGACGCAAAGGACCGTTCTATTATGACATAGCCTCCTTCCTGTGGCAAGCGAAAGCGAAATACCCGGATAGTCTCCGTAAAGAACTGCTGCAAGAATATATAGAAGCTCTTCGCAAATACCAACCGATTGACGAATCCTATTTTTATAGCCAACTTCGTCACTTTGTTCTTTTCCGTACATTGCAAGTGTTGGGTGCCTATGGTTTCCGTGGGTACTTCGAAAAGAAACCGCATTTTATTCAGAGCGTTCCCTATGCCATCGAAAACCTGCGTGAATTATTGAAAGAAGAATATCCGGAATATCCGTATCTCTGCAAAGTTTTGCGGGAACTTACCGGACTGAAACAGTTTACGGATGACCTGAAAAAGCGGCAGCTTACTGTCAAGGTGATGAGCTTTGCTTATAAGAAAGGGATTCCTGATGACTCCACCGGCAATGGAGGAGGGTATGTGTTCGACTGCCGGGCCGTCAACAATCCCGGTAAGTATGAGCGTTACAAACCCTTTACCGGACTGGATGAACCTGTAATTACTTTCCTCGAAGAAGATGGTGAAATACTCCGTTTCCTTGATCATGTCTATGCTTTGGTAGACGCCTCCGTGAAACGCTATATGGAACGTGGATTCAGCAATTTGTCCGTTTGCTTTGGCTGTACCGGTGGACAACACCGTTCTGTTTATTCAGCCCAGCACCTGGCAGAACACCTGAATCAGAAGTTTGGTGTGAAAGTCGAACTGGTGCACCGGGAACAGAATATAGAACGTACGTTTGAGGCAACTATCTAAGGAGATTAATTATAAAGGAGGGAGTTACAAATAAAATGAAAGCAATGATATTTGCAGCCGGTTTGGGTAGCCGGTTGAAACCGCTTACCGATACCATGCCTAAGGCCATGGTTCCCATAGCCGGACGTCCGATGTTGGAACATGTGATTTTAAAACTGAAAGCTGCCGGATTCACGGAAATAGTGATTAACATCCACCATTTTGGCGAACAAATACTCGACTTCCTGAAAGCCAACGAGAATTTCGGGCTTATCATACATATCTCCGATGAACGTGACCTGTTGCTTGATACGGGTGGGGGAGTCAAGAAAGCCCGTTCTTTCTTTGAAAATTCCGATGAACCTTTCCTGATACATAATGTAGATATTCTTTCAGATGTGAATCTGAAAGAATTATATGACTATCATTTACAAAGCGGCACTGTTGCCACTTTACTGGCCAGCCAGCGTAAAACGTCCCGCTATCTTCTTTTTGATACGGATAAAAGACTTTGCGGATGGATTAACAAGGATACCGAACAAGTGAAACCGGAAGGTTTCCATTATGATTGTTCTCTTTATCAGGAATATGCATTCAGTGGTATCCATGTGCTTTCACCTGCTATTTTTCAATGGATGACTTCTCCTTGCTGGGATGGAAAATTCTCTATTATGGATTTCTATCTTGCCACTTGCCGACAAGTGAACTATGGCGGTTACCTGGTAGAAAAGTTGCACCTGATTGATATCGGTAAACCCGAAACATTAGCGAAAGCAGAAGAATTCCTATACCAAAATACTAGATAAAGATACTGAAAGAGGCTAAAAGGCCTCTTTCTTTCTATGTAACAAAATATTTAAGTAACTTTGCTTAGATAAACAATCAATATTGTAATACTATACAAATTTTGCTGCATGGAACAGACTTTGGTAAATGGGATAGCTGATAATTTCTTGCATAATATCTTTAATGACTTGTCTGTAGGCTTGGAGTTGTATGATAAGGATGGGCTTATGATAGATGTCAATTATTCGCGGTTGAGATCGATGGGGATAAAAGACAAAAAAGACATTCTGGGCTATAATCTATTCAACTACACCAGTTTCTCTGATGAAATCAAGGAGCAGATCCGAAAGGGAGAAACTGTACGCTTTGTGGCAAAATATGATTTTGATACTTTGCGACGCCTTTTTCCTACTCATTTGTCCGGTATCAAATTCTTCGAGATTACCGTTTCTTTCGTACATAATGATAAGTCTGAAATTACCAACTATATGGTGATAACTCAAGATGTCACCGAACGTGTTTTGTGGCAAAACAAATATGACAATCTTTACGAAGAGGCTGTGCGCTCGAAAAAAGAACTTCTTGAGAGCGAGCAAAGGATGATTCATTTGATTCGTCAGAATGAATTGGTCTTGAACAATATTAATTCAGGATTAGCGTATATTGCAAACGACTATATCGTACAATGGGAGAATATCTCGCTTTGTAGTAAAAGCCTTTCTTATGAGGCTTACAAAAAAGGAGAACCTTGCTATCTGACAGCTCATAATCGTACTACTCCTTGTGAGAATTGTGTGATGCAACGTGCCCGGAAATCCGGTCAGGTAGAGTCCATCTTTTTTAATCTGGACAATAAGCACGTCATTGAAGTATTTGCTACTCCTATATTTAATGAACAGGGAGATGTTGACGGTGTCGTGATTCGTGTAGATGATGTTACCGAGCGGCAGCACATGATTGGTGAACTTGAAAAGGAAAGGAACCGGGCGGAACAATCCGATAAGTTGAAATCTGCTTTTCTGGCAAATATGAGCCATGAAATCCGTACTCCGTTAAATGCTATCGTAGGTTTTTCCGACTTGCTGATGGTGACGGAAGATAAAGAAGAAAAAGAAGAATTCATCCAGATTATCAATGCTAACAATGAATTACTTCTAAAACTGATTAACGACATACTGGATCTTTCGAAGATAGAAGCAGGCTCGGTAGAATTGAAATACGAAGATTTTGATCTGGCTGTTTATTTCAACGAATTGGCAGCTTCGATGCATCGTCGTATAGTGAATCCACAGGTGCGTTTGGTTGCTAAGAATCCTTATGAGACCTGTATCGTTCGTCTGGATAAGAACCGGTTGGCGCAGATTCTCACTAACTTTGTAACCAATGCTATCAAATATACCTCCGAAGGAACTATTGAAATGGGGTATGAAAAGATTAACGAGAGTATTCATCTTTATGTTCGCGATACAGGTATTGGCATACCGGAAGATAAAAAAGACAAGGTGTTTCATCGTTTCGAGAAACTGGATGAGTTTGCGCAGGGAACCGGATTGGGATTGTCTATTTGTAAAGCCATAGTTGAGGCTTGCAGGGGAGAGATAGGCTTTGAGTCGGAATTTAATAAAGGGTCTCTGTTCTGGGCGGTTTTGCCGTGTCAGTTTGAATCGGTCGACAGTGAACCTGGGGCTTCCCGTCAGCGCAATGAGAGAGAACTGAATAAGGAAAAAGTAGAACCTCATGCTTCCGAAGAAATGAAGTCTCCAAAGAGAGTTCTTGTAGTAGAAGATATTCAGAGTAACTTCTTCTTAGTATCTTCCATTTTGAAAAACAAATGTCAATTGCTACATGCACCGAATGGACTGAAAGCGGTGGAGATTGTTCGTACCCAAGCGGTGGATCTGGTACTAATGGATATGAAGATGCCTGTTATGGATGGGCGCACTGCAACTTCCGAGATCCGGAAGTTCAATACGGAAATACCAATTATCGCCCTGACCGCTCATGCTTTTGATGCCGACCGGGTGGCTGCTTTGAAAGCCGGTTGTGATGATTATCTGGTGAAGCCGATCAATGGGGCAAAGTTGATGCAGACTCTGAAAGAGTATGGTTGTTAGATGATTTTTTTGAGAATCTTTCACTTGCGAAATATATTAGTCATGTAAAGATGATTAAGAATATATGAATATGAAAAAATGCATATTATATCCTTGCTGCTTCTAATATTTCGATCACTTATTGGTAGCATATAGAAAAATGCCCGGCATTTCGAATTATGGAATGTGTAATTATTGGTTGTTTTGTAATATTGCTATTAAAATGTCTCTAATAAGACTTTTCTATTGTGGATATATACGCTGTTTTTCTTATTTTCTATCCTTTTTGCTATTTAAAACTTCCACCTGTTTGCACGTGAACTAGCTTATAAATGCCTTTTTAAGAGAGCTACTATACCTTGGTCGGTGACTAAAGAGAGCTTCCCCGGTGAGCAAGGATCCGTTCCTCACCGAGGAATGATCTGTTGCTCACCGGGGAAACTTATCCATCTTTTCAAAACAAATGCATATTATCCGAGAATAAATGTAGTATCTCTCTGATAATATGCATATATATGTAATATCTGAATGCTTTTCTATCCCAGGATACTTCTTTCTGTAGTTATTCTTTTTCCTTGAATCTGAAAAATAGAACATATATAGTATTCGGGGCAAGATTTGGATTCTTATATTTGCTAACTATTATATTTAAAAGGCTTCCTTATTTAGCTTCAAAGATGTTCAATGATGTCTATAATGCCGTAATTAGTCGATGAAATGGACGATTTTAGACAAAATTGGATATAAAATAGCGATTTTGAAACATGTAGATTTTATAAGCTTCCTATTTTTGTAGCCGAAAAGAGCAGTCCTGATACTAGAGTTCAGGATACTTTTTCAAACTAAGAATGTTTGAGATTTATTTTTGTTAGCTAATAGATAAAGTCTTTTATTATTAAATTTAGTATTATGAAAAAAAAGAAGCTTATGAAAAGCCAAAGCTACTTTGTTGTTCTTCTGATGCTCTTCTTATTAATTCCTTCAGGAGTGTTGGCACAACAAGTGCAAGTAAAAGGGCGAGTTCTCGACGCTACTACTAAGGAGGGAATTCCCGGAGCTAATGTTTCAGTGAAAGGTACCACCAACGGTACTATTACCGATTTTGATGGAAACTATACTATTTCGGTAAATAAAGAGGCCGTTATAGTTATTTCATTTATTGGTTATGTAGAGCAATCTATTCCTGTAAAAGGAAGAAGACAGATTGATGTTTTGATGAAAGACGATACACAATCTTTGGATGAAGTAGTGGTAGTTGCTTATGGTACAAAGAGTAAGGCTACTATTACAGGAGCCCTTTCCAGTATCGATAACAAAGAATTAATCAAATCTCCTGTTGCGAGTGTCACTAATGTTTTAGCAGGTTCCGTTCCTGGTGTTTCTTCCGTCCAGAGTTCAGGACAACCCGGTAAGGATGCCGCTACTATTTACGTACGTGGCTGCGGTTCTTTGAGTGACGCGTCTGCCCAACCACTTATCCTGGTGGATGGAATCGAACGTGATTTCTCACAAATAGACCCTAATGAAATTGAAAGTATTTCTGTTTTGAAAGATGCTTCTTCTACGGCAGTATTTGGTGTGCGGGGAGCTAATGGAGTTGTTTTGGTAACGACGCGTCGTGGTGCCAGCGGTAAGCCCACCATCAATGTGACCGCCACCTTTGGTTTGCAGCAGCCGGTTTCGATGGTTGAGCAGGTGGGAAGTTACGAATATGCCAAGTTCTTCAACATGAAAGCTGAAATGGACGGTTCAAAAGACAGATTCTCTAAAGAACAGATGGAAGCCTATCGCACCGGTTCGGATCCGTTATTCCGTCCGAATGTGAATTGGAGCGACTATATGTTCAACAATGTATCCATACAGAGTAAAAACAACATCAACATATCCGGCGGCAGTGAAAACATGAAGTATTTCGTGTCTTTGGGTTATCTCTATCAAAATGGTATTTTGAAACATTTTGATGTGATGCCCTATGATAATAACTATCGCTATAACCGTTATAATTACCGTGCCAACCTCGATGTCAACCTGACAAAAACCACCACAATGAAATTGGGTATCGGTGGATATATCGGTAAAAACCAACAGCCGAATACAACTCATGGTTATGCTTGGGGAGATCCCACCTGGACTATGGTTCAGGTATGGAGCACACCGTTCTCCGGTCCTGGTATTGTTGACGGAGTGCGCACCTTGGTGCCCAAGTCTTCATTACCTTCATCGGTGGAAGTTCGCGACGGTTTCGGTCCTTTCTTCGGTGCAGGTTATAAACAGCAATACACCACTCAACTGAATATGGACGTAGACATCACGCAGAAGCTCGATTTTATCACCCAAGGATTAAGCGTTTCCTTGAAAGGTGCCTACGACAATCAGTTCAATCTGAACAAGAATCGTACCGGCGGTGCTATCGAATACCAACAGGCTTGGCATAAGACATTTCTGGAAGCCTCTTCCACGCCGGAAACTTCTATTGATTACGATAAAACCATCGTATATGTTCCCCAGGGTGAAAATACCCCATTGGCTTATAAGGAAGATTATGACAGAGATCGTAACTGGTATATAGAAGCACGTGTAAACTACGATCACACTTTTGCCAGAGATCATAAAGTAGGTGCTTTGTTCCTGTATAATCAGTCGCGCGACTATTATCCGAAGAAAACAGATGGCAGTGGCAGTCTGGCACAATATTGGTATATGCCTCGTGGATATATTGGCTTCGTCGGACGTGCTACGTATGCATACCGCACTAAATATTTGTTCGATGTGAATGTCGGTTATAACGGTTCGGAGAATTTCGCGCCGGGTAGCGGACGCTACGGATTATTCCCATCAGTTTCTGCCGGTTGGGTATTGACAGCGGAGAAATTCATGGAGAAACAGCATGTTGTCGACTATTTGAAAGTGAGAGTTTCATACGGAAAGGTGGGTAGTGATGTCGGATCGCAAACTCGATTCATGTACAAACCGGGCAGTTGGTCTACGGGAAACAGTTATTCATTCGGAGTAGATAACCCGAACAGCCTTGAGGGCTATATATATGGTACTCCGGGAAACACGGCAGTGACATGGGAGACGGCAAAGAAACAGAACTATGGTATTGATGCCAAATTCCTGAACAACCATTTGTCTGTGAATTTCGACTACTTCTTTGAACACCGCACGGGAATCCTTATCACTCCCAATTCAGTTCCTTCTATCATTGCAACCTCTTTGCCGAATATGAATATTGGTATTGTGGATAATAAAGGATATGAACTCTCTATTGGCTGGGACGATACTTTCAAAGATTTCCATTATTATGCCAATGCAAATATGTCTTTTGCCCGCAACAAGATTATTTATAAAGATGAAGTGAAGCATAACTATGGCTATCAGGATGAAACGGGAGGAACTACAGGAAGAAATTCCGGACTGTACAAGTATGTCCGTTTGTATCAGGAAAGTGATTTTGTAACAAACGCCGCAGGCGAAAAGATACTTAATCCTAAACTGCCGCAACCTTATGTTACCGTATCTCCGGGCGACTGTATGTTTGCCGATTTAAATAATGATGGTATTGTCGACACAAACGACCAGGCAATTTTTGGTTATTCCAATCGTCCTGAATATACCTTCGGATTGAATGCAGGCTTTGACTATAAAGGTTTCAGTTTCTCGATGCAATGGACAGGAGCTACCCATGTAGACAAACTGTTGCAGACAGATTATATTATTCCTTTCACCAATGCAGGTGGCCGTGGTTTGCTGAAACACCTCTATGAGGGTTGCTGGACACCGGAGAACACCGGAGGAGTCTACCCTCGTCCGGCAAAAGCGACTGAAACATGGAACTTCGGTAGTGGCAACAATCCGTCATCTACATTGTGGTTGCAGGATTCTTCTTATTTGCGCTTGAAGAGTCTCAACATCGGCTACACCTTTAAAGGCAAACCCCTGTTGAAGAAAGTGGGAGTGAATGCGTTGACAATAACATTCAGCGGATATAATCTGCTGACTTTCTCACCGTTAAAACTTGCCGATCCGGAAAGTGTAACTTCCAACTCCGGAGGTTATCCTTTGTCTAAATTGTATAGCTTTGGCTTGAATCTTAATTTCTAGTAATATAATGAAAACAGATATGAAAAATATAATTAAACTAGGAGGCTTCATCATTGCCATTAGCATTGCCAGTTCTTGCTCGGACATCAAGTTTGGCGACGACTTTTTGGGGACAGCGCCGGAATTGAATGAAACAACATTGGATTCTATGTTCAGCTCCCGTTTGTATGCAGAAAAAGTATTGACGCAGGCTTATTCATATTTACCTTACGGATTGCCTACCGGAACTGGTGCGGCAGTGAATAAACTGGGATTGAATATCTTGGAAAGCCTGACTGATTTAAATTCCAGTTATCGTGACAATGCCAGTGACGGACCCGGAAAACTTTATTATAGCGGCGTATTGAGCGCTAATCACAGTGCTGCCGGAAATGAGGCTTACCGTTATGGTGCGGAGAACGACTGGAGTGCCATTCGGTATGCATGGATTTACATTGAGAACGTAAACCGGGTTCCGGATATGAGCGCGACTGAAAAGGACGAACGCATAGCTGAAGCAAAGATGATTATCGCACTTTCTTATGCAGAAATGTTGCGCTATATCGGTGGATTCCCTTATATCGACCACGCTATTGAACCCACAGAAACCATGACTTTTCCTCGTCTGACATTTGCAGCAAGTGTGCAAAAGATTGTAGATCTGATAGATGAAGCCCTGCCTGCGTTAGAGTGGATACAAAACAAGGATAATGATGGAAGAATGAATAAGGCGGGAGCTTATGCGCTGAAGTTGCGTGTGCAGTTGTTTGCCGCAAGCCCCATGTTCAATTCAAATGAGAAATGGCACGCTGATGCCAATGAATATACCTGCTATGGCAATTATGACAAAGAGCGTTGGGAAGCCGTAAAGAAAACGGCCGAATTGCTTCTTGCCGGACTGAAGACCGTGAATTACTATCAATTAATTCAACCCATATCACCCAGTGATGCCGATTATAGAGCCGCTTATCGTCAGGCTTATTATAATCGCGGTGGAACGGAAATTCTGATTTCAACCCGTCGTGGAGCAGACCATTCTATCCATACCGCATTTATGGACCCGGCTACATACTGGGGACCCACATTGAACTATGTGAATATGTTTCCCTGGAAAGAGGGTGATGACTTTGATGAGAACTTTGATTGGGAACATCCCTCACGTCAGCCTTTCTTTGATGGAAAAACTCCCACTCGCGACCCGCGTCTGTATGAAACAGTAGCCGTGCCGGGCGACATCTATAGAGATGGTACGGTGGCTCCGGTTTATACAAACTGTCCGAATGGCTTTCAAAGAACAGGTACCGGTTTCCGCATGATGAAATTTATATTGCAGCAAGTGGCAGACCGCACGCAGTATCGTCCGCAATGGCCGTATCTTCGTCTGCCGGAGGTCTATTTAAGCTATGCCGAGATATTGAATCATTTGAATGGAGCTCCCGACAAAACAGCTTATCAATATGTAAATAAAGTGCGTAATCGTGTGGGATTGAAAGATTTGCCCGAAACAATGGATCAAAAGAAGTTTCTGGAAACTGTGTTGCGTGAGAGAGCATTGGAATTTGGTTACGAAGAAGTACGCTGGTTCGACCTCATTCGTTATGGGCGTAGCAGTGATTTCACGAAGAAACTTTATGGATTGGAGACTGTCGGCGATAAAGACCTGAATCCGACTTCCTATACATTTAAGAAAATGGAACTAGGTGGTGTTCATCAACGTTTCTGGACTACTCATTGGGATACAAAATGGTATCTTTCTCCTATTCCATTGACCGAAATCAATAAGGGATATGGAATGACGCAGAATCCGGGATGGTAATTGTATCAGTATTAAATTGAATAATAACATGGATAAACGACATATAATATTATTAACGCTTTTGAGTGGTTTTACCATCGGGATGAATGCCCGGACGGTAGAAACGAACACTGAAAAGGATTCGCTGAATATCGGCTTCCATCAGTTAGTATCGAAAAAGGTAAACTCTTATTCGAGCGTTGTGGTGGGTTCGGAAGCTTTTGAAAACTCTCCGGAGATTGATATAAAGAAAGCATTGTATGGTAAAATTCGCGGCTTGCAGGTCAATCAGGGAAATGGAAGTTCTGCTTTCAACGAAGCTTCATTGAGTTTGTACGGAAAGTCACCGTTGGTTCTGGTCGATGGTTTTGTCAGAAACCTATCTGACTTGACAGCTGAAGAAATAGAGAGTGTAACGGTTTTGACAGATGCGGCTTCGTGTGCTTTATACGGAGTGCGTGGAGCGAACGGAGTGGTATTGGTTACAACCAAAAGCGGGCAAATCGGTAAACTGAAGATTACTGCTAAATATCAGTTCGGTTTGAACACACAATTCCGTAGTCCGGAATTTGCAGATAGCTATCTGTATGCAAATTCTCTGAATCAGGCTTTACAGAATGACGGTTTAGACGCTCGTTACAATAATCGTGAGCTGGAAGCATTTCGTACAGGAAAATATCCGATGGAATATCCTAATGTCAATTGGTGGGATGAAGTGTATCAGAATCCGGGTAATACGCATCGGCTGAATCTGACTTTCAATGGCGGAAGTGAACGTTTCCGTTACCATACAGTAATAGATTATTATCACGACAAGTCAATGTTGACATATAATGTAAGTGATGATCGCTATAATTCAAAAACATCGGATGTACGTTTGAACTTGCGTACTAACATTGATGTGAATCTTACTTCATCTACTTATATGCGTTTTAATTTGATGGGTAAGTTGCAGGAGAAGAATACTCCTAATATCACAATGTCCGATTTTTATTCTAATATGTATCTTATTCCGTCTGCAGCTTTCCCGATTCGTCATTTGGATGGCACATACGGAGGAAATCTGACTTATCAAACAAGCAATCCGGTTGCGATGTTGCGCGATAGCGGACATAATAAAGATGTGTTGGGTATGCTGTATGCTGACTTGCGTTTAGACCAAAGTCTTGATGCTATCACTAAAGGATTGGCTGCTTCGCTCGCTATCTCTTTTGATAATCAGGGATCTATGTATGAGAAGTCGAAAAAGACGTATGCTTACAAGGAACACAGTGCAAGCATCAATGAGCAGACCGGTTCGTTGTCTTACATCCCCACTGTCTGGGGTACCAATTCGGCAGTACTTGAATTGAGCGACCAGGCATTCAAAAGCTTGTATGTAGAGACAAACTTTCAGGGAAAACTGACTTATGACCGGACTTTTGGGAAGCATCACGTATCTGGAGCGGCTATTTACGACCAGTATGCATATACTACGAATGGAAGAAATGAAAGTAAGAAGCGTCAGTCGGCTATTCTGAATGCAGGTTATGGTTATGACAATCGTTATCTCTTGAATGCCGTAGCAACCTGGTCGGGTAGTGCTTATCTGCCTGATGGTGATAAATACCGTTTCTATCCGGCTGTGTCTGCTGCTTGGATTGTTTCGAACGAAGCGTTTATGAAGAAAGTTAATTTTATCGATTATCTGCGCCTTCATGCTTCTTACGGAATGTCAGGATGGGATGGCAATTTGAGCCACGAATTATGGAGAACTTCTTATGTAACTTCCGGCTCTTATATGTTCACTAATTCCGCATCTTCCGGAGGATTGGCAGAAAACGGTTTGCCGGTAGAAAATTTGACCGTAGAAAAATCACGCAAGGCAACAGTAGGATTGGATTTCAGTCTGTTGAACAATCGTTTGGATGTAAGTGTGGAAGGATTTTGGGAAAAACGTAGTGATATCCTTGTGACATCTACCAACTCTGTAGCAGGTATTATTGGTATTGAAGTTGGAAAAATAAATGCCGGTATCAACAAATACCGGGGAGCTAGTTTCTCTTTAGGATGGAATGATAAAATCAAGGATTTTGAATATGGTGTAAGTGCCAATCTTACTTATATGACGAGCGAAGTGGTGAATGAGAATCAGGCTTTCGAACAATATGACTATTTGTACCACAAAGGAAACAAAGTGAATCAGTGTTATGGTCTGGAAGCAATCGGCTTTTTTGAAAATCAGATGGATATAAATAATAGTCCGACACAGACATTCTCACAGGTACGTCCGGGTGATGTGAAATATAAGGATCAGAATGGAGATAACAAAATTGATTCCAAAGATGTAGTAAAGATGTGTGGTACTACCACACCGGAGGTTTGGTTTGGTTTCAATTTACATGCAGGCTACAAAGGCTTTACGGTTTCTGCCGATTTTCAAGGTATTACAGGTGTGACTACCAACTTATTGAAGAGTCCTTTGTATAAACCCTTATTGAACAACGGAACAATATCAAAAACATTCCTGGATAGAGAAACACCATGGACGCCCGGGAATCAAACGAATGCAACTATGCCGCGTTTGACAACACAGGCAAATGCTAACAACTATCAGAATAGTTCACTTTGGTATCGTGATGCTTCATTCCTGAAACTGCGTAATCTGATGATCGGATATACATTCCCGAAATCAATGTTGAAGTTTTCAGATATGCAGGTATATGTGCAAGGAACAAATTTGTTCTCTCTCGACAACATCAAATTTGCCGACCCTGAACAGTTGGTAGCTGCTTATCCAAGTACGCGTTCTTTCTGGGCTGGAGTTAAGTTTAATTTCTAATGCGATAGTAAGATATGAAAATGAAATATATAATTTTGCTAGCTTGTCCGTTGGTTTTAGGAGCTTGTAATTATCTCGATTACGATGAAACCGATAACCTGAAAACTAAGGATAATGTGTATGACTATTTTGCATCTACCAAGCAGGTGCTGACCAATGTTTATTCTTATCTTCCTTTAGATTTTGGAGTAATTGGTGGTGCTATGCGCGATTGTGCTACAGATGATGCTGAATATGGTGCTTCGGGTGGAACTATTCAAGACTTTAATACCGGCAACTGGTCGGCTACCAATACGATTGATGATGCATGGAATCTTTATGAAGGCATCCGTGTGGCGAATTCTTTCCTGGAAGAGTTGAAAACTGTCGATTTCTCCCGCTATCAATATACTTCCGGTTATGAAAACCAGATGAAGCAGTTGGCTACTTTTGAGCCACAGACACGTATATTGAGGGCTACTTACTTCTTTGAACTGGCACGGCGTTATGGTGATATTGCTATGCCGTTGGAAGTGTTGGATCTTGAAGGAGATCGTACCATTGGGAAAACAGCTTTCGCTGATGTCATCCAGTTTATTGTAGACGAATGCGACCAATACGGAAAAACGTTACCCGACTCTTATAACTCAACGGTTTATGGAAGTGAAGTAGGCCGTGTCACCCGTGGTTATGCATTAGCTTTAAAGTCAAAAGCTCTATTGTATGCAGCCAGTGAGTTACACAATCCATCTATGGATGTGGAAAAATGGAAAGCTTCTGCAAAAGCAGCGTGGGATCTGATGGATTCCAAGTTGTATAAACTAGACCCTAATGGGGTGGCTAATAATTCAGATTCACAGGAAGCTGTTTTGATGAACAGGAGAAACAATGACTGGTCATTCGAGTTACGAAATTTCCCGATACGTTTCACTGAAGGGCAACGCACTTCTCCGGCTACCGGAACTTTCCCCTCACAGAATCTAGTGGATGCATTTGAAACAAAAAATGGATATGCAGTCACATTGACAGCAAACGGATTTACAAGCGACGATGCAGAATTCAATCCGGCTGCGCCTTACAGTAATCGTGATCCGCGTTTTGCGCGTACGATTCTGGCTGACGGAATGACTTTCAAGAATAGTACCATTGATTTGAAAAATGGTGGATTAGACTATTTGTCGGCAACAGAGGGAGGAACTCCTACCGGTTATTTCCTGAAGAAATACATCGAAGAAGCTACTACTTTCAAAACAGGCGAAGAGGCAAAGTTTAAGCACAGCTGGATTATTTATCGTTATGCTGAAACGTTGTTGACGTATGCGGAATCAATGATTTATGCGTTTAAGGATCCCAATTATAAGGATGCTATTTATACCAAAACAGCTTTGGAGGCTTTGAATGAAGTACGTGCCAATGCCGGTATGCCTGCTAAGAGTGCAAGTAACATGGCGGAGTTCATTACGATGTTGCGCAATGAGTGGCGTGTAGAATTTGCCTTTGAAGATCATCGTTTCTGGGATATTCGTCGCTGGAAGATTGGTGCCGATACGCAAAAGGAACTTTATGGAGTAAAGATAACCAAGAAAGATACCAATAAGTCATATAGCCGTTTCTTATATGAACGTCGTCAATGGAAACAATGCATGGAACTTTATCCTATTCCTCAAGAGAAATTATTTATCAATACAAACTTGTATCCGCAGAATGCGGGATGGAATTAATTTATGAAAACTTTATTAATCAATCATACAATGAAAACGAAAAACGTAAATAGCATATCTGCTGTATGGGCAGTTATCTTATGTGTAATGATGGGGTTGACTGCTTGTCAGGATTATAGTATTGACTCACAGCCTGCGGGAGCACCTCAAGTTCAGTGTGATGCTTTGGAACAATATAATGTAGAATCTACCGGAGTGGATAATATCGTGTTTAACATAAGTGCCAATACTCCATGGAAGATTACTGTAAGTACAGATGATGAAGATCAAAGCTGGTGTGTACCCTCACCTGGTGTTAGTTCGGCTTCCGGATTAGTGTCGGAGATAACTGTGACTATTGCAGATAATGAAAGCAACACACCGCGTGAAGCCACATTAACTATCACGGGTGATAATGTAGATAAAAAGATTGTTGTAAAAGTGGTACAGGGATCTAAAGCGGATTTGCAGGTATCGGGTGCTGCTATAACCGAAGTTTTCGAAGTAGCTGGTGGAACAAAAGATATCACTATTCGTGCAAATAGAGCATGGGAAATCGTTTATAAGAACGAACAGGATCGTAATTGGTTGCATTTCAGCCAATCATCAGGTGAAGTAAACGGTGTAGAGACGGTGACTATTGGAGTGACAGTTGATGCGAATGAAAGCGTGAAGAGAGAGGCTACATTTATTGTGAAAACAGAGAATGATGAAGTTGAGAAAGTAGTTATGCAGAAAGGTGCCACACTGGAAGTTGTAGAAGAAGAACTTGAAAAATTAACAGCATTGTCTGCTAATTCGAGTGCAACAGTTGAAGTTCCTGTTTCTGCGACTATAAATTGGGAAGTGGAAGCTGGTGCGGATGAGTGGATCAAGAACCTGACAAAAGTGGGTGATAAACTGACATTCACTTGTGAAACAAACTATAACTTTGCTCCTCGTACCGGTACGATTTCACTGAAAGCTGTCGGAAGTAGTATGGTATATTCCATACCTGTTACTCAAGTTGGAGCAACATTCTACTGTTTTGGAAAAAGTGATATTACAGAAGTAGAGTTTCCGGAAGGACGTGTAACGGAAAAGGGATTGTTACTACAAGGAAATGATAACTTCCGTATTGCTTTTCCTAATAAGTATAAACATGCTAAATTGACTTGGGAATTTGAAGAAGTATCAACCTCTTCTCCATTGGTATTAATGGGAGCAAATGAATATGATGCTAGTAAGACTCCTAATACGCACATTGTATTGTGCAACGGTGGTAGTGGTACTACTGTTAATGGTGGTAACGATTGGCGTGTAAATGGATTAGGCTGGTTTGTAGACAAAAGTGATAATTTAAAGAATAAATCAGCCTCAGTAAAAACTGTTGAGCTATTGTTTGCAACTGATGGGAGTGTAAGCCTGTCTGTAAAAGACAAAGACGGTGGAGAGTTGTATAATAAGAAGGCTTCTATAACTATTACGGATGCGCAATGGGGGCAGAATACATTCAGTTATAGCTTATATTTCCAGACTACAGCAACTGATGGCTCTCAATATTGTCTGTTGAAATCGTTCAAGGCAGAATCGCTTGATTAGTTTTTCAATGTATAATCTTAAAATTATATGTGATTATGATGAAGAAATATACTAAATTAATGTCTTTGGGAATATCGCTTGTATTTGCAGGTTTATTCTTCGGCGCTTGTAGCGACGACGATAATCTGGAAGGGGTAGACCTCCGCTACGAAGATGTTGGCAAAAAGACAATGCAGGACTTATATACCATAGGAGCTAACGATCAGACTCCTATCGAGTTTCGTGTGAAATCCGATCATTCATGGAAAGTATATGGCAGTCAGGACTGGTATTCTATTTCTCCTAATGAGGGAGTAGCCGATGAAGTGGCAACAGTGAAGATTGTCTGTAAAGAGAATACTGAGTTAGATGATAGAAGAGATGAGATAAAGATACAAAGTGATTACTGGATTGGGAAAACTTTTACTCTTCTTCAGAAAGGTATTGCTTATTTGAGAGCAGATGTTTCCGAGTCGGGCTTACAGAAAGAAAAGGAATCAGGGACAGCGACTTTTGTAGTCGCTGCCAACCAACCTTGGACAGCAGAAGTGACGGAAGGTGCTAACTGGTTGCAGATCACGGAGAATGCATCCGGTGGAGCCAATAAGGTAGATGCTGAAACAACAGTGAAACTTTCGTTTGAAGCTAATAAAGGTGAAGAACGTGTCGGTAAAATTACTCTTTATGACCGTAATCACAGTGAAGATACTAAAGTGGAAATCGTTTGTACACAGTTTGGTATTACTTTGATTCCTACTATTCCTGCCATAGGATATTATAAAGTGGTGAATTATCAGGAATCTGAATTGGAAATACCGGTGGAATCCAATGGTGAATGGGGCGTTTACAAAGAAAATGAGGGAGATGACTGGTATAGTTTCCAGGGAAGTTCTTCATTCAATGGCAATGGTACCATTAAAGTTAAATTGCAACAAAACGACTTGACAAAAGTACGTGTTGTCAATCTTGTATTGAAGACCAAAGAAGCAGAGGGTGCAGAAGTTGTTACCAAATATGTTAAGATCAAGCAGGCTAATTTGCCACAACCGGAAAGAACAGTGATGAATGGTGGAGGTATCAGTTTGTGGGATGGTGCGGAAACGGTAAGTCCTGGAACTACGCAGACATTGTTCGATGGAACTGTCATTTCTAAGTCAGGCTTTAAGCCGGGTACATTCAAATTGCATATCAGCGAAATGAAAGCGGCGAATTCTCATCCGTATCTCTATTTGGAATATATTTCCGCTACAGAGGGTACTCAACATGAAATTCGTATCGCACTCAATGATGGGGCGAATCCTTATTGGACTTTTGTTACTCCATGGGGATATACAGCTCCGAGTGTAAGTAGTTGGTTTGCGGGTAAGTATGGTGCATTAGACTTCAAGAAAGATCATACACTGGAACTTCGTTTAAGTCAATATGAAGAGGCAGGAGTTGCTAAGGATGCTATTAAGATAGAATATATATTTGACAATAATCTAGCCCATTGGTTCGTAACGGACGGTGTATTGCGAACGGGTACTCCAAGCGGTCAGAATGGTGGAAATCCTGCGTATGTACAACCTTATAAGTCTACGATGAGAGTAAAACTCGGATGTGTCACCAGCCCTGCTTATTTTGACTGGTTCGAGTATACGCCTAATGTGGATTGGGGAGATTGATATTGACAATAAAAAGTAAAATGACTCATATGAAATCAAATAAAATGTTATTTAGTTTATTTATTGCAGCACTCTGTTGGGGAGCTTGTTCGGAAGAGGAAACTCTTCCGAAACAGAACACAGAGTTCGGGACTACAGTGGATGGTAAACTGATTCCTTTGGCTAATTTGTCCATTCGTACGTCAAGCGGAACGGTTATCTGTCCGGGAATAGACGGAATACCTGTACAGGGCGTGGATACAGCGCGTTTTTCAGGTCTGAATTACAGCGAAGATATAGAAGAAGTGACTTATGTACTGCCGGAAGGGGCTACAATCAGCCCCATTCCCGCAGGGAAAAAGGATAGTATTGAAGTAGTAGTGAATGGCGTTAAGACCAAAGTTCGTGATTTTTGGGAAGATGTTGAGGTCTACACAATCACTATGGCGGATAAAAGTACTTATAAAATAGCTTTTAAACTGGAAAACTTCATAGCTCAACAGGCAGATCAGGAGGAGGAACCCGAGCCGGAACCGGATCCGGATGAACCAGGAACTGTCTTTATCGACCTGTTTAACTCTGAAGATCCTGTTCCTAACACATCATACTGGCAACTTTGTACGTATGCCAACAATGCATGGGCACAGCATTTTCAGCATGTAGATGGCTACGAAACGGTGAAAGTAGAAGATGGCTATTTGAAACTGACAGTGAAAAAAGAGGGTACGATCTATAAAAATGCTGGTATTCGTACGAAACGTGGTTATCCCAAAAATACTCGCCTGGAGGTGAGAGCTAAACTGACTAAACGTGTTCGTGGTGGATTCCCGGCTATCTGGCAGATGCCGGTTGATGGAGCAACATGGCCGATATCAGGAGAGATTGACTTAATGGAATGGGTACAAAGTACTCCTAGCCGTGTTTACCAGACAATTCACTACGCTCCTACAGGCACAGCAGACCAATCCAAGCATGCTAGTCCGTTAGTTTCTGTTACCGCTTGGCATACGTATGCTGTCGACCGCACGGACGATGTGCTGATATTCTATGTAGATGGTCAGGAAACTTGGCGTTTTGAGAATAAGAAAACCGATAATTGGAGAGAATATCCGTTTAACAGATATGATTTTGATATTATTCTGAATTTCTCATTGGGAGGAACACTGAACGGAGTGATGACCTGGCCCGGTGCTATATATGACGAAGATCTTCCTGGAGAAATGTGGGTTGACTGGGTACGTATTACACGTTTGTCTGATACTTCTGATTGAAAGAATTCACTATAATGAAGAGAGGTTGCAATAGTTGATTAGTGCCATCATTGCCATAGGGGGATTTTCTCCCTATGGCAAATTGAAGCGCATCTTGATTATTGCAACATTACCTTATTTTTTATATAACTTGTTATTAAGTCGATTAATTAGGTTTTGATATCTTCTTTTGGACTGGAAATAGGCAGAAATGGAGAATATTGGAAATTAATTGGTTATTTGTGAACATAGATTTAGTCGACAAGCCCCTACCTTTGTCGCTATAATCTAATATAAAGTTGTTTTTATGGAAAAACTGCAATCCAACTTATTCTTTCCTTTAGCGGGAGTAGCTGCTGTAGCTTCCCTTGCTTCTTGTGCAGGCAAGCAAAAATCTGCGGAACAGCAACCTCTGAACATTGTCTATATCATGACAGACGACCATACGGCTCAAATGATGAGCTGTTATGACACTCGCTATATGGAAACTCCGAATCTCGACCGTATTGCTGCCGATGGAGTACGTTTTACTCAAAGTTTTGTAGCTAATTCTCTAAGCGGCCCCAGCCGTGCCTGCATGATAACGGGCAAACATAGCTGTGCAAACAAATTCTACGATAATACCACTTGCGTTTTCGACAGTTCTCAACAGACTTTCCCTAAACTCTTGAGAAAAGTCGGTTATCAAACCGCATTAGTTGGTAAATGGCATCTTGAGAGCTTGCCATCAGGATTTGATTACTGGCAAATTGTTCCCGGACAAGGAGACTACTATAATCCGAACTTTATCACGCAGAACAATGATACCATTCAGAAACACGGCTATATCACCAATCTTATTACGGATGATGCTATCGACTGGATGGAAAACAAGCGTGATCCGCAAAAACCTTTCTGCCTTTTGATTCATCACAAGGCTATTCATCGTAACTGGATGGCGGATACCTGCAATCTGGCTTTGTATGAGGACAAGACTTTCCCATTACCGGATAATTTCTTTGATGAGTATGAAGGTCGTCCGGCTGCTGCCGCACAAGAAATGAGCATCGTGAAAGATATGGATATGATCTATGACCTCAAAATGCTGCGTCCCGACAAAAACTCACGGTTAAAATCACTGTATGAAAGATTCTTGGGCCGAATGGACGAAGGACAACGTGCTGCATGGGACAAATTCTATACTCCGATTATCGACGACTTCTATAAGCAAAATCTGAAAGGAAAAGAACTGGCTAACTGGAAGTTCCAGCGTTATATGCGCGACTACATGAAGACAGTAAAATCTCTGGATGACAATGTAGGTCGTGTACTCGATTATCTGAAAGAAAAAGGATTACTGGATAATACACTCGTTGTCTACACTTCCGACCAGGGCTTCTATATGGGCGAACATGGCTGGTTCGACAAACGCTTTATGTATGAAGAATCCATGCGCACACCACTTGTCATGTGCTTGCCGAAAGGCTTCGACCGTAGAGGGGATATCACCGAAATGGTACAGAACATCGACTATGCACCCACTTTCCTCGAACTGGCAGGAGCAGAGGTGCCATCGGATATCCAGGGAGTCTCACTTGTTCCTCTGTTGAAAGGAGAACATCCGGAGAACTGGCGCAAGGCACTTTATTATCACTTCTATGAATATCCGGCCGAGCACATGGTGAAACGTCATTATGGAATACGTACGGAACGCTATAAATTGATTCATTTCTATAATGATATCAACTGGTGGGAACTCTATGACATGCAGGCAGATCCGACAGAGATGCATAACCTCTACGAGCAACCTGAATACGAACCGGTAGTGAAAGAGTTGAAAGAAGAGATGTTGAAACTACAAGAACAATATAATGACCCTGTCCGATTCTCCCCCGAAAGAGACAAGGAATAACCCTGAAATAATATCATGATAAAATATATCTTCATACTGTTGACCGGATTTCTGGCATCAATAGTGACAGGATGTGACAATATAAACTTAACACACTGTATTTCTATGGTTCCACGCCCGGTACAGATGATACCGGGCAGTGGCAACCATTTATTCTCCGGTCAGACAGTTTTTGCAGTGGAGAATGAGGAGCAGGCGGAAGTTGCCCGGAGTTTGATTGCTTTGTTTACTCGTACAGCCGGTTTTACCCCCAAACTGAATGTAGGAGGAGAGGGAAATGTCCGTTTACTGACGGACCCATCTTTGAAAAGCGAAGCCTATTCTTTGGAAATTTCTCCCCAAGAGATCATTATTAAAGCTTCGGATAATAAAGGCTTTTTCTATGCCTTGCAAACAATTCGCCAATTACTTCCTCCCTCCATTGAAAGAGAAAGTTTGTCGGACAAGAATTTGGAATGGAGTATTCCGGTCGTGACCATCCAGGATGAACCACGTTTCGGATACCGGGCATTGCTGTTGGATGCATCCCGTTTCTTTATTCCTAAAGAAAATGTATTGCGTATCATTGATTGTATGTCAATGCTTAAACTGAATACGCTTCATTTCCATTTGACAGACGACAACGGCTGGCGGGTGGAAATAAAGAAATATCCCCGATTGACGGAAGTCGGTGCATGGCGGGTGGATCGTCAGGATTTACCTTTTCCTGCCCGTCGCAATCCGAAAAAGGGAGAACCTACCCTGGTAGGAGGCTTCTATACACAAGAAGATATTCGGGAAATGGTGGCTTATGCTGCTGAACGTCAGGTTGAGATTGTACCCGAAATAGATATGCCTGCTCATAGCAATGCTGCATTGGCGGCTTATCCCAAACTGGCTTGTCCGGTAGTGAAAGAATATATCGGCGTACTGCCCGGTTTAGGAGGACGAAATTCCGAAATCATTTATTGTGCGGGAAACGATAGTGTCTTCACCTTTTTGCAAAATGTGATGGATGAAATCATGGAATTATTCCCTTCACGTTATATACATATTGGCGGTGACGAGGCTCAAAAGACACATTGGAAACAGTGTCCGTTGTGTCAGGCACGGATGAAAAAGGAACAGCTGGCTAATGAAGAAGATCTACAGGGATACTTCATGAAGCGGATCAGCGACTATGTGCGCAGTAAAGGGAGGGAAGTAATCGGCTGGGATGAACTGACCAATAGCAGTTTTCTGCCCGACAACTCTATCATTCTTGGTTGGCAGGGATTTGGACAGGCTGCATTGAAAGCAGCGGAAGAAGGGCATCGCTTTATCATGACTCCGGCACGCATCATGTATTTGATTCGCTATCAGGGACCACAGTGGTTCGAGCCGTTGACATACTTTGGAAATAACACACTGAAAGATGTGTATGACTACGAACCGGTGCAGAAAGACTGGAAACCGGAATATGCTTCCTTGTTGATGGGAGTACAAGGTTCGATGTGGACAGAATTCTGTAACAAACCGGAAGATGTGGACTATCTTTTATTCCCCCGTCTGGCAGCAGTGGCAGAAGTCGCCTGGACACAACCGGATAAGAAAGACTGGGCTTTATTCCTGAAAGGAATGGACAGATATAATGAGCATCTTGCAGAGAAAGGAATTGTTTATGCTTGTTCCATGTATAATATTCAGCATAAAGTGACTCCCGAAAACGGAGTGTTGCAAGTGAAGCTGGAGTGTATTCGTCCCGATGTGGAAATCCGTTATACAGTAGATGGCAGCGAGCCAACGGCAAGTTCATCCTTATATACCGATTCATTAACAGTAACGGCGGCTCAAACCATTAAGAGTGCTACCTTTGCACAAGGTGAGCAGATGGGGCAGACGCTTGTGTTGCCTATTGCCTGGAACAAAGCGACCGGTAAGCCTATCCTCGGAAATAAACCGAATGAGAAACTCATGACGAACGGGGTACGTGGCAGCTTGAAGTATACAGACTTTGAATGGTGTTGTTGGGAGAAGAGCGATCATATTTCTTTCACGATAGATTTGCAGCAAAAGGAAAAATTGAGTACTTTCACTATAGGTTGTATCACCAACTACGGCATGGCAGTGCATAAACCGAAATCAATCCGCATAGCAGTTTCGGATGATAATGAAACCTATCGTGAGATAGCCGGCCTCCATTTTACTGCTGAAGAGATCTTCCGTGAAGGAGCTTTTATCGAAAATTTCTCCGTGGATATGAAAGGAACGGAAGCAAGATATGTCCGTGTAACGGCAGAAGGGGCGGGAGTATGTCCTGCCGATCATGTACGTCCGGGACAAGAGGCGAGAGTTTATTTTGATGAAATCAGGATTGAATAATCCATATTAGTTATTTGAGGCACGGATTACACGGATTAACACTATTGCTTTGCGTAATCATAGTACTAAAGCCGTGGAATCTGTGTAATCCGTGCCTTAAAATAATATGAACAAAAATAATAATGAGTACTTAACCATGAATAACCTGAAGAAACGAACTTTTTTTATCTTATCGGCGGTGCTGGCTGCTACTACTTTCACTTTAGCGCAGCAACAGCCGTTGCCCGAATGGCAAAGTCAGTATGCTGTGGGACTGAATAAGCTTGCTCCTCACACCTATGTATGGCCTTACGCCCATGTTGCAGACATTGAAAAGCCCGGAGGATATGAACAGTCTCCTTTTTATATGAGCCTGAACGGAAAGTGGAAATTCCATTGGGTGAAGAATCCCGATAACCGTCCGAAGGACTTTTACCAACCTTCTTATTATACAGGAGGATGGGCGGATATCAACGTGCCCGGTAACTGGGAACGACAGGGATATGGCACAGCTATCTATGTTAACGAGACGTACGAGTTTGATGATAAAATGTTCAACTTCAAGAAGAATCCGCCACTGGTTCCTTATGCAGAGAATGAAGTCGGCTCCTACCGCCGTACTTTCAAAGTGCCTGCCGACTGGCAAGGACGCAGGGTGGTACTTTGTTGTGAAGGAGTTATTTCTTTCTATTATGTATGGGTGAATGGAAAATTACTGGGATATAACCAGGGATCAAAGACGGCTGCCGAATGGGATATTACAGATGTCCTGAATGAAGGCGAAAATGTGGTCGCCTTGGAGGTGTACCGTTGGAGTTCGGGCGCTTATCTGGAATGTCAGGATATGTGGCGTTTGAGCGGCATCGAACGAGATGTGTATCTTTACAGTACTCCCAAACAGTACATTGCAGACTATAAACTGAATGCTTCTTTAGAAAAAGAGAAATACAAAGATGGTATTTTCGGACTTGAAGTGACCGTGGAAGGACCTTCCGCTACTGCTTCTTCCATTGCTTATACACTGAAAGATGCTGAAGGCAAAGCAGTTTTGCAGGATGCTATCCGGATAAAATTCCGTGGATTGAGCAATTTTATCGCATTTGATGAAAAGAAGCTCCCCGGTGTAAAGGCTTGGAGTGCGGAGCATCCTTATCTTTATACATTAGTGCTCGAACTGAAAGATGAACAAGGCAAGGTCACTGAACTGACCGGCTGTGAAGTAGGTTTCCGTACCTCGGAAATCAAAGACGGACGTTTCTGTATCAACGGCGTTCCGGTACTGGTGAAGGGAACCAACCGCCACGAACACTCCCAGCTGGGACGTACCGTGAGCAAGGAACTGATGGAACTGGACATCAAACTGATGAAGCAGCACAATATCAACACCGTACGTAACTCGCATTATCCCACGCATCCTTACTGGTATCAACTTTGCGACCGTTACGGCTTGTACATGATTGATGAGGCAAACATCGAATCTCACGGAATGGGATACGGGCCTGCTTCCCTTGCCAAGGATAGTACCTGGCTGACCGCGCACATGGATCGCACCCAACGCATGTATGAACGTTCCAAGAATCACCCGGCTATTGTTATCTGGTCGTTGGGAAATGAAGCCGGAAACGGAATCAACTTCGAACGTACCTATGACTGGCTGAAATCGGTAGAGAAAACTCGCCCCGTGCAGTATGAACGTGCCGAATTGAACTATAACACAGATATTTACTGTCGTATGTACCGCGGTGTGGATGACATCAAAGCGTATGTAAACCAGAAAGACATCTATCGTCCTTTCATTCTTTGTGAATACCTCCACGCAATGGGTAATAGTTGCGGTGGACTGAAAGAATACTGGGATGTATTTGAAAACAACCCGATGGCACAAGGCGGCTGCGTTTGGGACTGGGTGGATCAGTCATTCCGCGAAATAGACAAGAACGGTAAATGGTACTGGACGTATGGCGGTGATTACGGACCGGAAGGAATTCCAAGTTTCGGCAACTTCTGCTGTAACGGCTTGGTAGGCGCTAATCGTGAACCGCACCCGCATTTGCTCGAAGTAAAGAAAGTATATCAGAACATAAAAGCAACGATGGCAAATCAGAAGAATCTGACTATCCGTGTTAAGAACTGGTACGACTTCTCTAACTTGAACGAGTATATACTGACCTGGAATGTGACAGCAGATAATGGTAAGATCTTGGCGGAAGGTACGAAAACGGTTGATTGTGCGCCGCACGCCACCGTCGATATTACTTTGGGTGCTGTAAAACTTCCGAATACAGTTCGTGAGGCTTATCTGAATATCAGCTGGACCCGTCGTGAAGCTTCTTCAATGATAGATAAGGACTGGGAAGTGGCATACGACCAGTTTGTACTTGCCGGTAATAAGAATTACACAGGCTACCGTCCGCAAAAAGCAGGTGAAACGACTTTCACCGTTGATAAGAAAACAGGTGCGCTTACTTCATTGAACCTGAACGGCAAAGATTTATTGGCTGCTCCGCTGACATTGAGCCTTTTCCGCCCGGCAACGGATAATGACAACCGGGATAAAAACGGCGCACGCCTGTGGCGTGATGCAGGACTGGATGGTCTGACCCAGAAAGTAATATCACTGAAGGAAAGTAAGACTTCGACTACTGCCCGTGTAGAAATTCTAAATGCGAAAAATCAAAAGGTAGGAACAGCCGATTTTGTGTATTCGTTGGATAAAAACGGTGCACTGAAGGTACACACTACTTTCCAGCCCGATACGACCATCGTGAAATCCATGGCCCGTCTGGGCTTGACATTCCGGGTAGCGAACTCTTACGATCAGGTTTCTTACTTGGGACGCGGGGACAATGAAACATACGCTGACCGCAATCAATCCGGCAAAATCGGTGTATATCAGACTACACCGGAACGGATGTTCCATTATTATGTTGCTCCGCAATCTACGGGCAACCGCACCGATGTACGTTGGGCGAAATTGGCAGATACTTCCGGCGAAGGCATCTTTGTTGAGTCGGATCGTGCTTTCCAGTTTAGTATCATTCCTTTCTCGGATGTATTATTAGAGAAAGCCCGCCATATCAACGAACTGGAACGTGATGGATTGCTGACAGTACATCTGGATGCCGAACAGGCAGGTGTGGGAACGGCCACTTGTGGCCCCGGAGTATTACCGCAATACTTGGTTCCATTAAAGAAACAGAGTTTTGAATTTGCCCTTTATCCGGTGAAATAGATACTGAATCAATAGGTTTTTAGATAATATATAAAGGTGGGGGTTACACTGATTGGATGGAATATCGTAAGAAAGTATTCCGTGATAATCGTGAAATCTGCACCTTTATTTTATCTTTGTACGATTGCAATAATTAATAGACCATGAATAAACTACTAACCTCTCTTTTATTGTCTGTTGCTCTCATGAGTGGAGTGCAGGCGCAGAAAAAAGAAAACTATTATGTGAAGCATGTTGAATTTCCTCAAGGTGCAACTCTCGAACAGAAAGTCGATATGGCAGCACGGCTGGTACCCACTCCGCAGCAATATGCCTGGCAACAATTGGAACTGACGGCTTTCCTCCATTTCGGAATCAACACCTTTACCGGACGTGAATGGGGTGACGGAAAAGAAGATCCCGCACTCTTTAACCCTTCGGAACTGGATGCTGAACAATGGGTGCGTACCCTCAAGGAAGCCGGCTTTAAAATGGTGCTTCTGACTGCCAAACATCACGACGGTTTCTGCCTGTGGCCTACGGCTACTACCAAGCATTCCGTAGCCTCTTCTCCCTGGAAAAACGGACAAGGCGATGTAGTGAAAGAACTTCGTGCTGCCTGTGATAAATATGATATGAAGTTTGGAGTATATCTTTCTCCTTGGGACCGGAATGCGGAATGTTATGGAGACTCTCCCCGTTACAATGAATTTTTTATCCGGCAACTGACTGAATTGCTCACCAATTATGGCGAAGTGCATGAAGTCTGGTTCGACGGAGCGAATGGAGAAGGTCCGAACGGAAAGAAACAGGTGTATGACTGGGATGCTATTTACAAGACCATCCGCAGCCTGCAACCGAAAGCGGTGACCGCTATTATGGGGGATGATGTTCGTTGGGTAGGTAATGAAAGCGGCTTAGGACGTGAGATGGAGTGGAGTGCTACCGCACTTGTTCCGGAAATTCATCCTGGTTCGAAAGCTAGTCGTGAACGTGCGGGAATAAGTTGGAAGTCATCCGATCAAGGAAGTCGTAAGGTATTGGAAAAAGCTACGGAATTGAGTTGGTATCCTTCGGAAGTGGACGTATCCATTCGTCCGGGATGGTTCTATCATGCGGAAGAAGACAGCAAAGTGAAGTCATTGAAACATTTGGCGGATATCTATTTTCAATCAGTAGGTTATAATTCTGTTTTGTTGCTGAATATTCCTCCGGATCGTAGGGGACTGATTAATGAAGCCGATGTACGGCGATTGAATGAATTTGCAGCTTATCGTGAGCGGGTATTCGCTTCTAACAAGGTTGTGAATGGTAGAAAATACTGGAATGCAACCCCTGGCAGTGAAAAGATTTATTCATTGAAGCCGAATGCAGAGATGAATGTGGTGATGCTTCAAGAAGATATAACGAAAGGGCAGCGGGTAGAAGCCTTTACGGTGGAAGCCCTGACTGATAATGGCTGGAAGGAAGTTGGAAAAGGTACGACGATAGGATATAAGCGTATGTTGCGTTTTCCGGCAGTTAAGGCCAGTAAGCTCCGCGTGAAAATAGACGAATGCCGGTTGACTGCATTTATTAGTCAGGTTGCTGCCTATTATGCGGAACCTTTGCAGGAAGAGACAACGAAAGAAGACTGGAATAATTTGCCGCGTTCCGGATGGAAACAAGTGGCTGCCTCTCCGTTAACGATTGATCTGGGAAAGACAGTAACGTTGAACAGTTTTACGTATGCTCCCGCGAAAGCGGAGGCAAAGCCGACGATGGCATTCCGTTATAAATTCTTTGTAAGTGTGGATGGCAAGAATTGGAAAGAGGTTCCTACCAGTGGGGAGTTCAGCAATATCATGCATAATCCGTTGCCACAGACGGTTGCTTTCAATCAGAAAGTGCAGGCGCGTTTCATTAAACTGGAGGCCACTACGCCTGATGCTGCCGTTGCAAAAGTAAATATGGATGAAATAGGAGTGATGGTGGCTCCCTGATAGAGCCCTCATCGGAAGATATGTTTAGAGAATAGCAGTGTAGGCCGGCATCTTGATTTTTAATGAATCAGGTGCCGGTCTCTTTTTTTCTAAACCAAATGAATATTTTACTGTTATTTATTAAAAAAGACAGAAGTTATGTTAGTAGTAGATTTAGGAAAATGGATGAATAAAACCCTCATAAATTGGGGAATAGATCCGGCCGTTGCCGATCGTTTTGATGAGACTATTATGGCTTTACTGATGATAGTGGTTGCCATCGTTCTGAATTACCTCTGCCAGGCGATTTTGATCGGAGGAATGAAACAGTATACGAGGCGGAAGCCCCATCAGTGGAATACGTTGATGATGAAGCGCAAGGTGTTTCATCATTTGATTCATACCATCCCGGCTTTTCTGGTTTATGCTTTGTTGCCGATGGCTTTTATCCGGGGGAAAGAGTTGTTGTTGATTTCTCAAAAGGCGTGTGTCGTTTATATTATTTTCTCTTTACTATTGGCTATTAATGGGATTCTGTTGATGATAATGGATATCTATGACGGAAAAGAAACGATGAAGGACCGCCCGATGAAAGGGTTTATCCAGGTCTTGCAGGTGCTTCTTTTCTTTGTAGGTGGAATTGTAATCGTTGCCATTATCGTGAATAAATCTCCTGCCACTTTGTTTGCCGGGCTGGGTGCTTCGGCAGCTATTTTGATGTTGGTGTTCAAGGATTCCATATTAGGCTTTGTGGCAGGTATTCAGCTTTCTGCCAATGACATGGTCCGTCCGGGCGACTGGATAACGTTACCTTCCGGCGACGCAAATGGTACGGTACAGGAGATAACATTGAATACGGTCAAGATTCAGAATTTTGATAATACCATTTCCACTATCCCTCCTTATACATTAGTGAGCAGTACTTTCCAGAATTGGCGGGGAATGACACAGTCGGGAGGACGACGGGTGATGAAGAATATCACTTTGGATTTAACTACACTTCAATTCTGTACGCCGGAAATGCTGGACCGTTACCGGAAAGAAATTCCATTAATGGCGGATTATCAACCGGAAGAAGGAGTGGTTCCTACCAATTCTCAAGTGTACAGGGTGTATATTGAGCGCTATTTGTGCAGTCTGCCTGTGGTCAATCAGGATTTGGATTTGATTATCAGCCAAAAAGAAGCTACCATGTACGGAGTACCTATTCAGGTTTACTTCTTCTCTCGTAATAAGGTTTGGAAAGAATACGAGCGTATCCAGTCCGATATCTTCGATCATTTGCTGGCAATGGTTCCGAAGTTTGATTTAAAAGTTTATCAGTACTCGGATTAGTCAACCATTATCAGGTAAGTATAATTCTCAAGCATTCTCACCACTATGAGAAAAAATTCTCATAGTGGTGAGAACTTTTTCTCATTGCGATGAGAATATTTTCTCACTACGATGAGAATGATCTCTTATCAGAATATACTGTGACGTCGTTTGGTGAGTTCTAATCAATAGGGAATCAGTTCGAAGTCTGCATAAACAGGAAGATGATCGCTGATACCTCCCTGATATTTCATTCCTTTGTAGGTGCGGAAAGGTTCTTTATCCCCATATTTCTCGTCTTCTTTCAGTAAAAAGGGGAGAAGACAGACGTTTGCTCTTTCTTCACTGGTGAAAAAATGGCTCGATTGATTTAATAGAGTACCCGATACAATCAGATGGTCAAGCAATCCCCATTCACCGCGATATTTGTAAGAACCGAAGCTTTTTGACTTCGCTTTCCGGGCAAGCAGATGATATAGTTTTAGTGAGGAAGGAACAATTGTTGAAGGGTTGGTGGAGTTGAGTGTTGAGGCTGGCTTTGGGGCAGTAATGGGAGGCGCTTCGGCCTCCAGTATTTTCTGGATAGATTGATTCGTCGGGTAATCATTGAAATCCCCCATAATAATAACTTGCGGATGAGAACGAATATTTAGAATGTGATCGACTTCCGTGCGCAGAATTTGAGCTGCGTATAAACGATAGGGTTCCGATTCTTTAGCTCCACCCGAACGGCTTGGGAGATGGCAGACAAATACGTCTAATGTGTCTCCCGTCAGCAGAAGTCCGCTGACGTGCAGCAAATCTCTTGTCGGGCGGTATTGTCTCAACGGAGGAATGGAGATAGAACGGGAAGATAACAGCTTGAATAAATCCCGTTGGTAAAGCAGGGCTACGTCAATCCCTCTCAAATCAGGGGAATCGGTCATTACATAACGATAGTTAAGCTCTTTTAAAGGAGAACGGCGGGTCAGATCACGCAGCACCGTATCATTTTCCACTTCGCATAATCCGACTAGTGCAGGAGGATTCCATTCTCCAATAGCTGTGATTACTCGCGCCACATCAGCCAGCTTTTTCTTATATCTGCTATAATTCCAATGACGCAGCGCATCGGGAAGAAATTCGTGGTCGTTCTTTAAACTGTCATGGTGCGTATCGAACAGGTTTTCTATGTTCCAGCTGACAACACGGAAAGGGATTCTTTCTTCCTGACAGGGAGCTTGTTTGCTATGATAGTCTTGTGCTATGACAGAGCAAGGAACGAAGAAACTTACGACAATTAAAAACATTGTAAAAAAGAGCATGGCAGCAGCGATTCTTTTCCGCTTGTTACCATACTCTTTTTTGTGATATTTTATCTGTCTGTTATTTTTTGGCAGGTACATGTGCCAAGATATCCAACAGATGTTTCCAGAATTTCTCTACGGTAGGAATAAGCATCCGTTCGTCGGGAGAGTGAACACCTGTAAGTGTCGGTCCGAAAGAAACCATATCCAACGTTGGATACTTATCAAGGAACAGGCCGCACTCCAATCCTGCGTGGATTGCTTTTACTTTCGCATCTACGCCGAATAAGCGTTTGTATGATTCAACTGCTACTTCGAGGATGGCCGAATGTGGATTCGGTTTCCATCCCGGATAACCTTCTCCGAAAGTAACATTGGCTCCTGCCAGTTGGAATACGGCGCGAACCGTGTTCGCCATATCGTTGCGTGCGGACAATATAGAACTTCTCTGACTGGTTTCAATGCGGATGATATGGTTGGGCTTCATCTTGACAGATGCCAGATTGGTAGAAGTTTCCACCAGTCCGGGAATATCCTGGCTCATGGCATATACACCGTGAGGAGCTGCATACAGAGCTTTTAATAAACGGGTAGTAGTATCCTGGTCGATAGCCATTTTGCGTGGATTTTCCGATTCGAGAACCAGCTTTAAGTCGGGCTCTACAACGGATAATTCGTCTTCCATTTCGCTGGTGAAGATATTCAGTTCGGTGCGGACATCATGTTTGGCATCTTCGGGAACAGCACAGATGGCATAAGCCTCGCGGGGAATAGCGTTGCGCAGGTTACCACCGTTGATTTCACATAGGTACAGATCATGTCTGGCAGCCATGCGGGAAAGGAAACGGTTCAGAATTTTGTTGGCATTGCCACGTCCCAGGTGAATGTCGCCACCGGAGTGACCGCCTTTCAGCCCTTTTACTTCTACCTTGAAGAAGAAATATCCGGTGGGAACTTCCACTTCCTTATAAGTAAATTCTGCAACGGAGTCAATACCTCCGGCACATCCGATAAAGATTTCCCCTTCATCTTCCGAATCGAGGTTCAGAAGGATGTCACCGCTCATAAAACCTTCTTGCAGGGCAAAAGCTCCGGTCAGTCCGGTTTCTTCGTCTACGGTAAACAGGCATTCCAGCGGACCATGCTCAATGCTGTCGTCAGCCAGGATAGCCAGCTCGGTAGCTACACCGATACCGTTGTCGGCTCCGAGGGTAGTGCCTTTGGCTTTCAGCCATTCACCGTCAATTTCCGTTTCGATGGGATCGGTGAGGAAGTCGTGTTGAACATCGTTATTCTTTTCGCACACCATGTCGATATGCGATTGCAGAACGACGGTTTGAAGATTTTCTTTTCCCGGAGTAGCGGGCTTTTTAATCAATACATTGCCGGCTTCGTCCACCTTGGTTTCCAGATTATGTTTTGCTCCGAATGCCTTTAGGTAGGCAATCATTTTCTCTTCCTTCTTTGAAGGGCGTGGCACTTGGCAGATTTCTTCGAAATACTTGAATACGCCAGCCGGCTTTAAGTCTTTTTTTTCCATGCTGTTTCTATTTTATAATAGGAATAGAAGGGCTGTTTTCGCTTCTTCTATTGCTAAATATGGTTAATTTGATTGACTTATCTGAACTCATATCTCATTAAAGCCTATCTTTGCACTCACAAAATTAATAGAAATGGTTGAGACTATACTGATAACTTTGTTAATAGTTGCTATTTCCCTGGTATTATTAGGGGTGAAAGTATTCTTTACGAAGGGTGGGAAGTTCCCGAATGGTCACGTGAGTGGGAATAAAGCGTTGCGTCAGAAAGGAATCGGATGCGCACAGTCGCAAGATCGCGAAGCACAAAAGAAGCCGCGTTTTTCTATTAACGAGTTGGAAAAAGCCTTGAACGATAGTATGAATTAAATTTATTAAAAACAATACTTATTAATTATGAATAGAATGAACTACCTCATGAACGGTTTGGCTGCTCTTGCGTTTATCGTTTTATTTTCACAATGTGCTGGCAAAACTGACAATCAAACTACCAATGCTCCGGCTCAGGCTAATGCCGAACTGTCAGGAATGAAAATTGCCTATGTTGAAATAGATACGCTGCTTGCCAAATACAATTTCTGTATTGACTTGAATGAGGCGATGGTAAAGAAGAGCGAAAACGTTCGTATGACATTGAATCAGAAGGCTACCTCTTTGAACAAGGAAAAGCAAGATTTTCAGAAGAAAGTTGAAAACAATGCTTTCCTGTCACAAGATAGAGCGCAGCAAGAGTACAACCGTCTGGTGAAGTTGGAACAAGATTTGCAAGAGTTGAGCAACAAACTTCAGAATGGTTTGATGGAAGAGAACAACAAGAATAGCTTGCAGTTCCGCGATTCTATCAACGCTTTCCTGAAAGAATATAATAAGACTCACGGATATAGTCTGATCTTCAGCAACACTGGTTTCGATAACCTGCTTTATGCTGACAGCACTTTCAATATTACAAAAGAAATTGTTGACGGGTTGAATGCAAGATATTCACCTGTGAAGAAATAAATGATATAAAACTGTTCCGTTCTTTATAAAAGGACGGAACATTATCGAATTAAAAAAGTGATGCCTGTTCAAGACTGAAAAGCTATGAACGGGCTTTTTTTATGACCTTTCTTTTTCTTCTTCCTGTGGAATACGGAAAGCGGTGTAAAGTTCGAGGATGGCAGCAACTGTGAGGCAGGCAATCCATTCATTGCCTCGTGTGGTAAACATAAAGGCTCCGGTCAGGATAAGTGCCAGTGCACCGAATATCTGCTGAACACGCAGGCGTTTCAATGTTTTGCTCTTTCCTTTGACGGGTGTGTTCACTTGTGCCAATGCGATACATCCGGCTCCGACAGTATATATGTAAGGAGCGTATATCCATCCGGTAATAAACACAGCTGCTCCGGTGAGAGCCATTATGGCGCCTACGGTGAAAAGGGCGGGTACTAATTGTTTCATTCTTTAATCTTCAAAAACGTAAATATCTTCGTTGGGTTTCTTCATCAGATACTTTTCACGGGCGATCTGTTCGATGGCGTCCGGATTGGTACTTATTTCGTTGAGACGTTTGGTGTTCTCTTCGTAATCTGCCCGGTACTTTTCTATCTCTTCTTTCAACTGGCTGATTTCCCGTTCATATCCGAAACGACGAACCAGGCTGTTCTCGTCCAGAAAGCCAATGATAACAGCAAATGCAACGACCGTAATGAGATACTTGCGTCTGCATATGAAACTCCAGATACTGATTAGTTTACCCATAATTTCTCCTTTTAATATCTGCAAAGATAAAACTAATAACTTAAAAACTTATCGCTTCGGCTTCAAAACTTCTCTCTTTATCCCTTATTACTTATCACTTTTTTTGTGTACATTTGCAGAATAAGCGAAATTTCAAAAACAGAGAGAATCCCGGATATGGAAAACTATATTGTTTCAGCCCGTAAATACCGTCCGTCCACGTTCGAATCGGTGGTGGGACAGCGGGCGTTGACTACTACGCTGAAAAATGCAATTGCTACCCAAAAACTGGCTCATGCTTATTTGTTTTGCGGACCGCGCGGGGTAGGAAAAACGACTTGTGCGCGTATCTTTGCCAAAACCATTAATTGTATGACGCCTACCGCTGACGGAGAGGCTTGCAATCAGTGTGAGTCATGTGTAGCTTTCAACGAACAGCGGTCATATAATATTCACGAACTCGATGCTGCTTCTAATAACTCGGTGGATGACATTCGCCAGTTGGTGGAGCAAGTGCGTATCCCGCCACAGATTGGTAAGTATAAGGTATATATCATCGACGAGGTGCACATGCTCTCGGCATCTGCTTTCAATGCGTTCCTGAAAACGCTGGAAGAACCTCCCCGTCATGCGATTTTTATTCTGGCTACGACGGAGAAGCATAAGATTCTTCCTACCATTCTTTCCCGTTGTCAGATTTATGACTTTAACCGGATAAGCGTGGAAGATACGGTGAATCATCTGTCGTATGTTGCTTCGAAAGAAGGAATCACGGCAGAGCCGGAAGCGCTGAACGTGATAGCCATGAAGGCGGACGGTGGTATGCGTGATGCATTGTCTATCTTCGATCAGGTGGTTAGTTTCACCGGAGGAAATATCACCTATAAGAGTGTGATTGATAATCTGAACGTACTTGATTATGAATATTATTTCCGTCTGACGGATTGCTTCCTCGAAAATAAGGTGAGCGACGCATTGTTGCTTTTCAATGATATATTGAATAAAGGTTTTGACGGAAGTCACTTTATTACCGGATTGTCGTCTCACTTCCGCGACTTGTTGGTCGGGAAAGACCCGGTGACATTGCCTTTGCTGGAAGTGGGAGCGAGCATACGCCAACGTTATCAAGAACAGGCGCAGAAATGTCCGTTACCTTTTTTGTACCGGGCTATGAAGCTGTGTAATGAGTGCGATTTGAATTACCGCATCAGCAAAAATAAGCGTTTGCTGGTAGAACTGACCTTGATACAGGTTGCACAGCTTACCACCGAGGGGGATGACGTGAGTGGTGGGCGTGGCCCTAAGAAGACTATAAAACCCGTATTCACTCAGCCTGCCGCAGCACAGCAGCCGCAGGTAGCTTCTGCCACTCAGGTTCAGCAGGCTCCAGTTCATTCGTCTCCGTCTTCAGTTACAACACAGGCTGCTAATGGCACTACTGCCCAGCATCCGCAGGCTTCTGTGGCTGTGCAACCGGGAGCACCGGCTTCTCCTGGTGCGGCTTCGTCTGCTCCGTCACAAGGAGCGGGAGTTGCTCAGACTGCCAAGGAAGAACGAAAAATTCCCGTGATGAAGATGTCCAGCTTGGGGGTATCTATCAAGAATCCGCAGCGTGACCAAGTATCGCAGAATGCGACTACAACTTATGTTCCTAAGGTGCAACAACCGGAAGAGGATTTTATGTTCAATGACCGGGATTTGAATTATTATTGGCAGGAGTATGCCGGCCAGTTGCCGAAAGAACAGGATGCTCTTGCAAAACGTATGCAAATGCTCCGTCCGGCGTTGCTTAACAACTCAACGACTTTTGAAGTGGTGGTTGATAATGAGTTTGCTGCAAAGGATTTTACAGCTTTGATTCCCGAATTGCAGGATTATCTTCGCGGCAGACTGAAGAACAGTAAAGTGATGATGACAGTGCGGGTAAGTGAGGCAACAGAAACAGTACGTCCTGTGGGACGTGTCGAGAAATTCCAGATGATGGCTCAAAAGAATCAGGCATTGATGCAACTGAAAGATGAGTTCGGGCTGGAATTATATTAATGTACTTACTTCTATCAGATTACCATCCGGATCTCTGAAATAAATACTCCGGATGGCACCCTGCGCACCTTGACGCTGGACTATACCGACTTCTATTTCTATTCCTTTGGATTCTACTTCGGCCTTTATTTCCTCTATGTTTCCTTCTGTCATTAAACAGATGTCCGCACTTCCGAAAGCAGGATGCTTGGCGGCAGGAAGGAACTGTGCTTTTCCTACGTGAAGATTGATTTTCTGATTACCGAACTTGACGGCAAAGCGTTGGTTGCTTGTATCGGCTTCCATTCCCAGGACTTCTGTGTAGAAATGTAGGCTTTTATCTATATCGGACACCGGTATGACGATATGATCGATATTCTTGATTTTCATATCAATGTCTGTTTAAAGTGTAGTCTCAATAGGTTTTAGTCTGATTTGAGTATCAATGAAATAGAGCTTATCATCAATACCATACAGTACATTGTTAGGCACTGCATCAAAGACCTCATACTCTGCATTGTGGAATTCATCTTCATAAACCATCTCAAAACCTAATGCTTCCATGTGTTCTGCTATTTCTTCCTCTGTAGCTTCTCTTTTAGCTCTGACATAAGGTTGAACTAACACGGCACAAAACTCATGCTGACTGTTATAAGCAAAGCCAATCATCTGATAGGTGACATTGCTAAAGAATAGATTATGTGCTTCTATTCTGATGAAGAAGTTCTCAATGTCTTCACCTGCATACTCAAAGTTGTTTAACTTGAATACAACATCTTCATGACCTGTGAATACTTCATTTTCTCCACCCTTACTAAGGTAAGATAAGGGGAGAGAGTTAATGTTAATCCATAAGTCATGTTGAGTAGCAAATAGCTTTAGCTCTTCAACTTGCCTTCTCTTA